>Ga0079997_117897_pt1 | contig 118257 bp, 98 predicted proteins | sample PerSpoCPS_CMetaG_FD_69200 | JGI IMG/M metagenome (GOLD analysis project Ga0079997, IMG submission 69200) | Archaeal communities from Yellowstone National Park, Wyoming, USA - Perpetual Spouter C (PS_C) MetaG (SPADES assembly) (version 2) | ecosystem: Environmental > Aquatic > Thermal springs >...
TTCAGCAGTTGCGACGGTTTCATGGCGACTCCTCCCTTCCGGGACCCCATCCGAGCTCCTCCAATTCTATCATTCTAAGGGGTTTTCGACGGAGCAATTACCCCTTACTCGTCACTCCATTATCTGTAGCCATCATCCCAATCATCCCGCCGAGACCTACGGAAAGGTGGTGGAAACCTTCTGCCTTCCTCCTTCCTCATGCCCCCAACACCCATTACCCGTCACTCGCTACTCGTTACTCGTCACTCGTCACTCGTTACTTGTTACTCGTTACTCGTCACCCGTTACTTGTCACTCCCCACCCGTCACTCCCATCACCGTCGGGACCGGCCTCGGAGGACACGAATCGGGGCCCGGCGGAGGACGAACTCCCGAGTCTCTCCCGTGAAGAACCAGATGCGGACCTTCGTGGAGTCACCTTCTCCGTGGACGGACCGCACGATGCCCCGGCCGTAGACGGCGTGCTCGACGAGGTCCCCGGGCCGGACCCCTTCTTCTTCCGGAGAGGGCGGGAGAGCCTCGACGGAAGAGGCCGCCTGCCAGGCCTCCGGGAACCACTGCCGGAGCGAAAGACCCTCGACCCGAAGCTCTGCCAGGGGCATGTCACCGAAGAACGGTGACGGCGACCGCCGGTGATTGTACCGGTCGGCCGACCAGGAAAGGAAGACTTCCTGGCGGGCCCGGGTGATGGCGACGAAAAATATTCGCCGCTCCTCCCGGACTTCTTCCGGCGTCTCGGCCAGGAAGTGGGGGAACAGGCCATCCTCGACGCCGGGGATGAACACGTAGTCGAATTCCAGGCCCTTGGCGGCGTGGACCGTCATGACAAGGACGGCGCGCTGTTCCGACGGTTCGAGAAGGCGGTCATCCGGTGCCCGGAGGCTCAATTGTTCGATGAACTCGGGCCAGGTCTTCACGTCCCGGAGGAGTCGGAGGAGCTCCTTCCAACGCTCGACGTAGGCCGGCCGCTGGCGGGCGTCGCCGAAGCCCCGTTCCTGAAGAAATTCGGTCAGGCGGCGGACCCACTCGACGGGCGGGACTGCTTCCCGGAGGGCGATCCACTCGGACATCTCCCGATAGAACCGGACCCATGTTGCCGGGAGTCGGTCGTCCCCGGCCTCGACGGCCTCCGCCAGACAAGTCCACAGGGGGCGCTCCCCGGCCTGTTCCCGGAGTCGTTGGAGGGCCCGGGGGCCGATCCCCCGAGAGGGTACGTTGCAGACGGCTTCCAGGTAAAAGTCGACTTCGGGGTGGGCACAGAAGGCCGCATAGTCGAGCACGACCCGGATGGGCGGGCTGTCCCACCAGCTCCGGAGGCCGACGACGACGTAGGGGAAACGGGCTCCCTGAAAGGCCTGCTCGAGGGCCGGGAGTTGGCTTCGGGCCCGCACCAAGACGGCGACCTGGGCGTCCGGCGAGGCCTCCCGAATCCGCTCGATGTGCCGCCGGACCCAGTGGGCCTCGTCCCGTTCATCCTCGGCCCCGTAAATCAAGATCCGACCGCCTTGGTGAAGGGCCTGGACCTCGTGAGGCAGTCGGTGCTCGTCGCGGGCAATTACTTCCATCGCGACTCGGACGATGACCGCTCGGGACCGATAGTTGTACCGCAGGGGGATGACCTCCGTCGCCGGGTAGTCCCGGAGCAGGTCATGAAAGTGGTCCGGCCGGGCACCCCGGAAGCCGTAGATGGACTGGTCTTGGTCCCCGACGACGAAGAACGGGGCGTCGGGTCCCCGCAGGAGCCGAAACAGGCGATACTGGGGTGGATTCGTGTCCTGAAACTCATCGACCAGGACCGTGTGGAAGTATTCGGCCAGGTAAGACCGCAGGGCCGAGTCGGCCTCCAGCAGGCGGATCGTCTCGTACTGGAGGTCGTCGAAGTCGAGAGCTCGGAGCTGACGCAGGCGTTCGAGGTAGTCTCTCCACACCGCCGGCCACGGTTCGTCCAGGTGGGGCGGCGGCTCGGCGAATTCGGACCGGAGCCGTTGGAAAGATCGGAAGGCCCCGGCGTAAGCCTTTTTGGGATCGAGGCCCCGGGCCCGGAGGCATTCTTCGAAGACCCGCCGTTGCTGGTACTCGTCGGCGATGACGAAGTCCGTCGGGATGCCGATCCGGTAGCCGTAGCGGCGGAGGATGCGGACGCAGAAGCGGTGGAAGGTCGAAATCCAAGTATGCTCGGACTTCCACACCCGCCGGGCGTCTCCCAAGAGGGCCTCGACCCGCTGACGGAGTTCGTCGGCCGCCTTATTCGTGAAGGTCACCGCCAGGAAGGCGGCCCGGGGGTAGTGCCCGACGAGCCAGGCCAGGCGGTGGGTCAGGACGAGCGTCTTGCCGGCTCCGGCGCTGGCCAGGACGAGGACCTGGGGGGACGGGGTCGTGACGGCCTGTCGTTGAGATTCGTCCAAGTCTTCAACCCGTCGTTGGAGCCACATGAAGCGGTCTCTGGGGTTTTGTAGGGCAATTGGGCAATAAGGCAATAAGGCAGTAGGGCAGTACGGCAATACGGCAATACGGCATTACGGCAATGATTCCGATGCCGGACACCTAAGGATTTAAGCACTACTGCTCCGTTAAGATATGGATGCAGACCCGGTGTGCGCGTTTTTCAGTGGCCGGGCTCGGTCTTCGGTGCTCGGTGTCCGGCCCTCGGCGTTGATCCGGTCCCGGGTCCCAGGTGCCAGGTACCCGAACCTGGTACCCGGTACCGGGTACCTGTCTTCGAAAAACGCGCACATCGGGTATGCATGATGCAGGATAGGAAGGGCTCGGACCCCGGCTACCCGGTACCCGGAACCTGGGACCTGGGACCCGATACCCGGTACCGGATCAGCGCCGAAGGCCGAACACCGAGCACCGAGGACCGGGTACCGGCTAACAGGTACCCGAGACTTGGGCATCCTGCATCTTGCATCCTGTAATCCTGCATCTATCTGAAAATCAATCGTTAAGCTGCAGGAGGGGAATCGTCGACTGCCGGGCTGGGGCATTGCCCTACTGCCCTATTGCCCTACTGCCTTATTGCCCTATTGCCTTACTGCCCTATTGCCTTATTGCCTTATCGCCCTGTTGCCCTACTGCCGGCTGTACCGGGGATACCTCGTCAGATAGGGCTGTTCGACGTGAAAGTTGCGGACCCGCCGGATAGCGGCGATTCGCTCCTCAGCCATCCGGTCGGCGGCGATATGAGTCGGGATATTCTCCTGACGGCTGATCTCGAAGACCCGCCGCAAGTTGTAAAAGATCCCCCGTGTGAGGGTGATGGCCCGACGCCGGTCGTAGCCCTCCATCTCGACGTAGACGTTGATGAGGCCACCGGCGTTAATGACATAGTCGGGAGCGTACAAGATGCCCCGCCGGTGGAGGATTTCCCCGTGACGGTCCTCGGCCAGCTGGTTGTTGGCGGCCCCGGCCACGATAGGAACCCGCAGGCGGGGGATCGTCGCGTCGTTCAGAATCCCCCCTAAGGCGCAGGGGGCAAAGACGTCGGCTTCGACGTCGTAGACGGCCTCCGGCTCGACGACCTGAAGCTTCGGGATGCGTCGCCGAACAAAGGCGACCCGGTCGGGGTCGATGTCAGCACCGATGACCGTCGCCCCATGGCGGCTCAGGAGCCGGGCCAGGTGAAAGCCGACCTTGCCGAGCCCCTGGATCACGACGCGGCGGCCCCGAATGTCCTGGCTCCCGAAACGCTCCAGGAGACAGGCCCGGATGCCCTGCAGGACCCCATAGGCCGTCACGGGTGAGGGGTCGCCGCCTCCACCGTGCTCCCGCGAGAGCCCGACTACGTAACGGGTCTCCATCGCCATATATTCCACGTCGTTGACGTCGATCCCGACGTCCTCGCCCGTGATGAATCGGCCCTTCAGGCTCTCGACGAAGCGGCCGAAGGCCCGAAAGAGGGCTTCCGACTTGTCTTTCTTGGGATCGCCGATGATGACGGCCTTGCCGCCTCCGGCGTTGAGTCCCGCCGCGGCGGCCTTATAGGTCATGCCCCGGGCCAGGCGGAGGGCGTCGGTCAAGGCTTCCTCTTCGGAGGCGTAGGGCCACATCCGCGTTCCCCCCAGGGCCGGTCCCAGGGTCGTGTCGTGGATGACGATGATCGCCCGAAGGCCGATGTCGGGGTGATGACAAAAGACGATCTGCTCGAAACGTTCCGCCTGCATGACCGAGAAGATCTCCATGACTCCCCTCCGTACGGGCAGAAAATCGGTCCCTCTACGGCTCCCGAGGCCTCAGGCGGCGGGGGACACAAACTCGGTCCTGCACCCGCTCCCCTCCTCTGACGTCACGGGACCCGGACGGCCTGGAGACGAAGCCACTCCCGTAACATACAGCGGTCCTGCACAAACAGGAGGCCGGCCCCCTCGGCCAGGGCCCGAGCGGCCTCGTTGACGATGCCCTCCTGAAGCCAGACGGCCCGTACGTCGCCCCGAGTCTGGGCCCGCCGGACCGCCTCTTCGACGAAGGGCAGGACCTGGTCGGACGGACGAAATATTTGGACGACCTCGACGGGGTCGGGGACGTCCAGGAGACGGGCGTATGCCCGGCGGCCCAGGACCTCGTCGGCGTGGGGATTGACCGGGTAGACCACAAAGCCCTGTTGCATCAGGAATGCCGGCACGCCGTAAGCCGCCTTGCGGGGGTCCCGGGACATGCCGACGACGGCAATATGACGGTAGGTCTGTAGGATGTGTCGGATGACTTCGTCCAGGTCCATGGGTCCCCCACGTCTCGGCGTGGGCCACTCATCCGTGCAGGATACAGGATGCAGGCTCCGGGATGCAAGACGGAACTGCACAGGGCAGACTCCGCATTTCCCCCTGCTGGTCCAAATATTCGGTAGAGATGTAGAATGCTCAGATAAGGTTGGGAACCTGGGATACTCGAGGTCCGGTTGTCTCGAGATGCCCGTCAGCCATACGGGGAATCCCAGACCCGACGTCCCGCAATGTCCCCCCTCGGAGGTGGGCCATGGCGACTTACATCGTGTTGATCCGTTACACCCAAAAGGGGATCGAGAACATCAAGCAGGGCCCCCAGCGGGTCGACGCCGTCCGGCAACTCCTGCAGTCCGCTGGGGCCGAGATGCGGGCGTTCTACCTGACCTTTGGTCGGTACGACGCTGTCAGCATCATCGAGGCCCCTGACGACGAGACGGCGGCCCGCCTGCTCCTGACCATCGGCATGCAGGGCAACGTCAAGACGGAGACTCTGAAGGCTTTCCCCGAAGACGAGTACCGCCGGATCATCGCCGCCCTGCCGTGACTCGGTCTTAGGGATGACTCTGGCGACTCCGCTCGGACGAGGGGGCGAACGTAAGCCACCCCGCACGCGCGTGCGGGGTTTGGATGGGTGACCCTGACTTCATGAGCGGGGCTGGTGTGGAGCGTCCGGCCCGCGGCGACCGGTGCTTGGGTCGGGACCCCGACGTGGGGTCCGGGCGTTTCTACACAGAGGGAGGGTTGTTGTATGCTCCGGACCTTCTTTCTCTATCTGAGCCGGGTACCCCACATGCAGGACCGCGTCGTCCGGTTCGCCCCGACTCGTCGGGCGGTCCGTCGCTTTATCGCCGGGGAGTCTCTCACCGAGGCCCTGACGGCCGTCGCCGACCTCAACCGGCGGGGCGGTCGGGCCAGTCTGAACTTTCTGGGGGAGAACGTTCGTACGCCCGAGGAGGCCCGAGTGGCCCAGGCCGAGTACTTCCGGCAGGTCGACGAAATTCACCACCGGGGCCTCGACAGCAACATCTCCGTCAAGCTTACCCAACTCGGCCTGGACCTGTCGACCGAACTGTGTTTCGAGTTGACACGGGAGGTCGTCGAGCGGGCCCAGCACCACGGCCGAGACGTGGAAATTGACATGGAGGGAAGCGATTATACGGACCGAACCCTCGAGATCGTCCATCGCCTTCGGGACGAGTTCGACGGCGTCGGCGTCGCTATCCAGGCGTACCTCTACCGGAGCGAGAAGGACCTGCGGTCGCTTATCGCCCGGGGCATCAAAGTTCGGCTCGTCAAGGGGGCTTACCGAGAGCCGCCTGACCGGGCTTTTCCCCGCAAGCGGCAGGTCGATGAAAACTACCGCCGTCTCCTGGACATCCTCCTGGCCGAAGCGCCCCGCTTCGCCATCGCCACCCACGACGTCCGGATGATTCAGCACGCCATCGCCTACATCCGGGACCACGGCATCGCCCCGCCCCGGACCTTTGAGTTTCAGATGATTTATGGCGTCCGACGGGACCTCCAGGCCCGACTCCTGGAGGAGGGCTGGCCCCTGCGGGTCTATGTCCCTTACGGGACCCACTGGTATCCCTACTTCATGCGGCGGCTGGCTGAGCGACCGGCCAACGTGGGTTTCATCCTCCGCCATCTCTTCCGGTGAGGAAGAGAATCTCCCCCTTTGTGTAGAGGGATGGACAGGATGCAGGATGCAAGATGCAGGATGCAGGATACAAACCTGGTGTGCGCGTTTTCCAGCGGTCGGGCTCGGTCTTCGGTGCTCGGTGTTCGGTCCTCGGCGTCGATCGGGTCCCGGGTCCCAGGTGCCCGGTACCCGATACCTGGTACCCGGTACCAGGCGGAATGCCCGTCTCATGTTCGAAAAACCCGCACACGGGGTATGCAGGACGCAGGATAGAAAGGGCCCGGATCCTGGCTACCCGGTACCCGGAACCTGGTAGCTGACACCCATGCCCCATTCCCATATTTCAGATCTTAGTAGTGTTTCGCCCCGCGTACTTAACGTGGCAATACGGCAGTAGGGCCATACGGCAGTTCGGCAGTACGGCAATGATATTACCCGTCACTCGTCACTCGTTACTCGTCACTCCGTCCCTTCACGACCCGTAGGACACCCAGGAGCCCGTGGCAGGCCGAGACGGTGGCGACCAGGACCTGCCACTCCCGGCCGGGGTCGGTCTGCCACAGACGCTCCATGCGGTCCCAGGCTTCCAGAAACCGGATGGCCGGGTACGTCGCCACACCCCAGGCCCGATGACGGCTGACGAAGACCTCGCAGTGGTCGATGGGCCGGTCCCGGACCGTCCATCGGGAGAAGTGCTTTCGGACGAAGGCCTCCATGTCCCAGTCCCGGGGCCCCCGAATGGCCGGGCAGAGGGGCGGCTCGATGCACGTCGAGGGGCATCGCCACAGGGCGTAACTGACGGCGTGCGTGCCAACCGGGAGCGTCACCTCGAAGGGCGTCCCGATGCGGATGTCCCAGGGCACGATCTCGGCCCGAAGGGATGTCTCCCGGTTGATGCGCTCCCGAAGCCACAGCAGGGTCAGATGGGGCCCGATGCAGGGCGGCACGACCTCGTCGTCTGGACCCAAGCCCCCCTTTCGGGCATACTGGTACAGGAAATGCTCCCACGTGTCCTGCACGTACTCGACGTCCGGGTGGTCGCCCAGCCGCTGTCGGACCAGGGGGACGGCGTTGCGGTCGACGACGACGATACGGTCAAACTCGATGCGGCCCTTGGCTCGAGCTTTCAAGAGGTGAGAGACATGCAGGAGCCCGTAACATCCGCCGCCCAGTGCGATCATCCGCTTCATCGGCATCTCCGCTCACGGGATGGGTGGGGCTTCCGGTCGGTTCTGATCGTGGCCCTCGGCCTGATTCTATCCCAGGGCGGGCAGGATGCCAACGGAGGTTCTCGGCCTTCGTCCCTGGTCGTCCGTCACCCCTCCGAGGGCCTTTCGCCCGGACTGCAGGCCCTTCGGGACGTGTGCACGCAGTTGGCCCAGGTCGGGGGGACCTTCGTCCAGGTCAGCGAGAATCCGGCGACCCGCCGCCGTATCGAGGAATCCGGCCGCTTTGCCTGGGTCCGGCCAGACCGCCTGTGGTGGCAGTATGACCGTCCGGAGACCAAGATTTTCGTATGGGCCCCCGGTCGGATGGAGTTTTACGTGGAGGCCGATTGCATCGTGTATTATGAGAGTCAGCCCGAGGCCCGGCTTCAGGCGCATCCCCTGCTGGCCTTCGTGCGGGACTGTGATTTTTCGGGCCTCACGATGGACCTTCGTCAGTTTGAGGCGAAACCCGATGAGGTCCGCTGGGTCTTCGAGGCACCCCCGACGGCCGAGTCCGACCCCCAGACCCCTTGGTCCCGTGTGGCGATTCGCTGGCGTCCCCGGGCCGTTGAGTTGACGGTCGAGACGACCGATTGGCTCCGCCAGCGGGTCGAGTACCGACTTCGGGCCGACGCCCGGGTCCAGGCCGAGGCCGACCGGGGAGACGTTTGGCACGTGCAGTTTCCGGACCTGTGCGAGCGCGTGCCCCTGTCGGAATTCGGCCATTCGGAAGTTCGGTAGTCCGGTTTGGCTCTGGCGCACGGGCATGCGGCCCTGTTCTCACCAGCGGATTCCGTGCGGGTGGACGGGAGCTCTCTGGATTCTTACTATTTTGTAAGAGGAGTGGGTCTATGCGCACAACGGCCCGAGTCACGGCCAAGTGGCAGGTCGTGATCCCCCTGTCTGTGCGGGACAGGCTGGGGATCCGCCGGGGTGACGTCCTGGAGTTCATCGAGACGGATGAGGGATTCGTCATTCGCCGGTGGACCCCGGAGGGCGGGTCCTTTCGACGGTTCATCGGCCGCCTTCGGAGAAGCCTGCGGGGGCTACCCCGGAGGACGGATGCCATCATCGAAGCCCTACGGGGGGAACGGCCTTGATGACGGCCGTCGAGAGGAAGAGGTGACGAGGTAACGGAGTGATGAAGGGAAGAGTGACGAGTAACGAGTGACGGAAAGGGGTTCAGGGCGAGCCGAAGATCATCTCGCTACTTCCTAAAGCGGGCGTTCTTCCCGATCTTAGACTTGGGCCTACAGGGTTAGGACTACCGTAATGGCGGCGAGCACGCCAGGTGAGGATATGGGGGAGGGGTGAGGTTCGGACGGCTTGGATGCCTGTCCCGTAATCGTACTGCCCTACTGCCGAATGCCGTACTGCCCTAAAGAGGGAGGCCCCCGATGGACGCCCAGGCGCTTGTCGTCGAAGTCGGCACGGAGGAGCTCCCCGTCGAGGAGCAGAAGACGGCTCGGCAGTATATCCAGGAGGTTTGGCCGGAGCGGCTCCGAGCCTACGGCTGGACGGACGTCCCGGTGGTTGTCTGGACGACGCCCCGGCGGATCGTCCTCTACGCCGAGCCCTTTCCGGCAGTCCAGCCGATGCGGACGGAAGTCGTCAAGGGCCCTCCGAAGCACACGGCCCTGGATGCGGAGGGCCGCCCGACGCCGGCCCTATGGGGGTTTCTGCGCCGTTACGGCGCCTCGCCGGAAGACGTTCGCGTCGAGGAGGGTCCGCGGGGTGCCTACGTCGTCCTCGAACGGCAGGTCCCGGGACGGGCGTCCGTCGAGGTCCTGCCGGAGGTCCTAACCTCCATCTTTGAGGGCATTCCCTTTCGGAAGCGGATGCGCTGGCCGGGGAGCCCCGTGGCCTTCAGTCGGCCCGTTCGGTGGATCCTGGCCCTCTGGGGCCCGACGGTCGTGCCGTGGCAGTTTGCCGGCGTGACGGCCGACCGGTTCACCTACGGCCATCGCCTCCTGACGGGGAACCGCCGGGTCGAGGTGGCGGATGCGTCCCGCTACGAGGCCCTCCTGGAAGAGGCTTGGGTCCTCGTCGCCAACGAAAAGCGCCGTCAGCGGTTCGAAACGGAAATCCGTCGGGCCCTCGCCGACGTCCCCGACGCCCGCCCCCTGGAGGACCCGGAACTCTTGGACCTTTGGGTCCACCTGACCGAGTGGCCGACCGTCCTCGTCGGGACCTTCGACCCCGAGTTCCTCCGTCTACCGGAGGAGGTCCTCATCACGGCCATGCGGCATCATCAAAAGTACCTGGCCGTCGTGAACAGCCGGGGCCGTCTCCAGCCCCGCTTTTTGACGCTCATCCAGACTCGCCCCGCGGATGTCCCGGCGGTCCGGACGGGTCATGAACGGGTCCTCATCGCCCGCTTCCGGGACGCCGGCTTCTTCTGGCACGAAGACTGCCGACGGGGCCTGGAGGCCTATGCGGCCCGACTGAGCCAGGTTCAGTTCCTGGAAGGCGGCGGCACGTACGCCGATAAGGTCTACCGTCTCCACGCCCTGGCGTCGGTCGTCGCCCCCCTGTGGCGGCTGTCAGGTCCCGAGCAGACCCTGCTGGAGCAGGCCGTTCGTCTGGCCAAGGCCGACCTCGTCAGCCAGTTGGTCGGTGAATTCCCCGAACTGGAGGGCATCGCCGGGGGTCTCCTGGCCCGTCAGGAGGGTCGGCCGGAACCCCTGTGGCGGGCCATCTATGAACACGTCCGCCCCCAGCGGATGGAGGACCCCATCCCCGCCACGCCCCTCGGGCAGTGCTTGGCCTTCCTGGACCGTCTGGACAGCCTGTGGATTAGCTTCGGCTTAGGCCATCAGCCGTCGGGCTCCCGGGACCCCCTGGGCCAGCGTCGGTGGGCCGTAGGTCTCCTGCGGATTCTTATCGAGGGTGGGGTCTCGGTGGACGTTCCCCAACTCCTGGAGGACGTCTACCGGCGTCTGGTCGACCTGTCGGCCACCCACGCCGCCGCCCGACAGCTTTACGACCAATGCCATGAGCGGCGGACGGATCTCCTGTCATTCTTACAGGGCCGTCTGGCCGCTTACTGGGAGGCCCAGGGCGCCCGACCCGACTTCATCGATTCCCTCATCGACCGCCGCCCTTGGGACCCCTGGGACCTCCACCAGCGCATGCGGGCCTTTCGGGAGTCCGACCCCGACGATGTGTATCGGATCGGCCTCGTGTTCAAGCGCCTGTACAGTATCACCCGGGACCTGACGGACCCGGGCCGGGTCGACCCCGACCGATTCCGCCAGGACGAAGAACGGCACCTATGGGAGTTCTACCGACGACTCCGGGACCCCGTCTCCGAGGCCATCGTCGAGCGTCGGTACGCCGACGCCGTTCGTCAATTGGCCCGGTTGAGCCCCGTCCTCCACACCTTCTTCGAGCGGGTCTTCGTGATGGTCGAGGACGCCGGCCTTCGCCAGAATCGGCTCGCCCTGCTGTACCAAGTCCGGCGGCTGTTCGAACAGTTGGCCGACCTACACCGCTGGCAGGTCGAAGTGGAACGGGTGTTTTGAAGCAGTAGGATGCAAACCCGGTGTGCGCGTGTTCGGCTCGGTCTTCGGTGCTCGGTGTTCGGCCCTCGGCGTCGATTCGGTACCGGGTATCGGGTCCCAGGTGCCAGGTACCCGGGACGCGGCAGGGCAATCGGGCAATAAGGCGGAATGCCTGGCTCACGTTTCGAAAATCCGCGCACGGGGCATGCAGGATACAGGATAGAAGCGACGAGGAGAAGCCCTTGAGAACCCCCTCCCCATTGCGGTCCCGAACAGCCAAAAGCCCAGGACTTCTCGACGTCCATCCGGCCGGATTCCGGCTCCTGGGCCGTCGTGTCCCGTCGGACCCGAAAGGGAAACACGGTATCGTGCTCTTCGGCCCGGGGTATCTCCCGCCACCTCTTTGGCCGTAACCGGAATTTGGGGAGTTGCCCTCCAGAAAGATGACCCTCGGACCCGCCCCAGAGGTGTACCCGACGGCTCCCGAGAGGTGCGGCGGCGGTGGGACCCAATCTTACCCGAACCCGGGGAGCAGCCTTACCCCGTCAGGTTGAACTATCAACAGGAATATGGGCGGTGCCCCAAACCGCCTACACACATGTGTAACACTTGAAAACGTTATACTTTGTTCCTTCATAAATTACAAAATAATCCATCAAAAAGCCCATACTTGACTCGGGAAAACGCATGAAAACCTTATCCCTCGGGTTTGTTTTGTCAACCACAATGCAGTTCGCAAAGGCCTTTGGGTAAGAAATGGCCGCGTAGTAATCGTACATATAGGGGAGGTAGAACTTCTTGGGATCGCCCAGAAATACCACTACGGGGAAACTGCTGGCATCGTCGATAAGAGTCTTTTTGCAGCCCGCCGCCTCGAGCAATGTCGCCACCCTTTGGTGCTCCTCGACGTTATTAATAGTTTCTCTTTTTATCAGGAACTGGACAAAGTTTCTTTCGTTTTCCTCTCTGGAATGAAGGGGCATTACCCAACTAAAGAAAAGAGAAATTACAAGAGAAAAGATGAATAATTTATGATGATTTAAGTTTAAGTACACATAAAAGGCAAGCGAGAACAGCACGAAGACGATGGCAAAATAATAAGCCGGGAAAAAGGTGAAGAAGTAGACAGAGAGCATCACCAAAAAGACAGGAACCAGGTAGATGAGGCCCAGGGGCATAAGATAAGAGAACCCGTAGCGCCCTGAAGCGAAAAATACAACAAAATAAGGAAATGCTATGGGGAAATAACCCAAAAGACGAGCGACGGTGTACTTGAACGTCCCCCACAGACTTCCGCTGGCTATAAGGACCGAAGTATCCAAAGGCTCACTTCTGAAAAAAGAATATGGACTCTTCACAAAATTTAGTGGGTCTTCCGTAAATATCCAGTTGAGATAGAGCCAAGTAAGGACAAAAAACAACGCCGGAGAGAGTGCCACCATAAGCAATGCGAGTCTGCGGTTTACGTCCTTTTCCCTGGGGGCTACGCCCACTACCAAACCGACCAGGGGAATCAGAAAGACGACTCTGAAGTCTAAGAAGAAACAGAAGCCAAACAAAAAACCACTTAAGAATATATAAAACGAATGATCTGTTTCTAAGTAACGTATGAAGGCAATGGCGGAAAGGGTAAGCAAAATATAAAAATTCAAAATTTCGAACCTGTAAAGTGAGAGGAAAAGCACGAGAGGATTAAGAATTAAAACAACGAAGAAAAAGAGGCAGGTGAGGCCCGAACATCTTCTGAGTAAAAAAACCAAGAATATAGTTAGCGAAACTGCGGAGGTTAAGGGAGAAGCTAACGTGTAATCGCTTATGAACCAGAAGGGCAAAAAGGCGAAGGGAGGATAGACAAAACCTATGTTCTCAAGTCTGGGGGGTTCACCCCACCTGGCCAGAAGGACCTTTTCGGCGTAAAAGAGGATGTTTGGGTGTACATACCCAAGGTGGTAAAGGTCGTTGAATATAAAGAAAAACAACCCAAATAATGAGATAAAAATCCCATACAAACAGAGAAGTCTTCTCACCGGGTTCCCTCTAAAAGGGGAGGCTTATACTTGGTAATGCCGTGTTGGGTTTTCGACCAGTAAAAGGGTTTAGTAAAGAGTTCGTATAGCGCCCTGTATGCGGCTATGGAGTGGAGTATCCAGTATACGGGATTTAGAAGGGCGTAAGGTAAAAGGTCATAATATTTTCTTCTAAAAACCGCCAGCATGTTTAGATAAATCCCCAAAAAGTTTCCAAAAAGCAGGTTAAACAAAGAAATATAGAGCACTCCCGGAGGAAAAAATACATCTAAGACCTTTGTTTGAGTAGTAAGCCAGAGTATGAAAAGCATCCACATTATGGGATTTACTAAGAAAGTGAAGGGTGTTCCCCCTATCAAAAGGTGAAAGGCCACAAAACCCCGCAATCCCACACTTTTGTATAACCTTCTCGAGTTCCTCACGTGTACCAGCCAAGTTTGCATGTATCCCTTTATCCACCTGGAGCGCTGTCTTATCCAATTTCCCACTTTTGCATTTGCTTCTTCGTAAGTGGTGGAGTTTATCACCCCCACTCGGTAGCCGCTTCCGAAGGCTCGGACACCCAAGTCCGCATCCTCTGTAGTGTTGAAGGGATCCCACGCGCCCACCTCTCTCAGTTTTTCCACGTCAAAATGGTTACTGGTTCCTCCCAGGGGTATGGGCAATCTGAGGTTATAAAGTCCAGGAAGCAAATAATCAAACCAATAAGAATATTCAAGAGTAAACATCTTTGTCAAAAAATTTTCTTTTTTGTTGAAATAATTGAGCTGTGCCTGAAAGCATATATACCGCTCGCCCCCCTTTCTGAAGGCGATCACCGCCTTTTTAAGTTGGTCCGGTTCCGGTACGTCCTCCGCATCGTAGATCGTAAGGTACCTCCCTCTTGCAAACAAAAGTCCGTAGTTACAAGCCTTTGGTTTAGTCCTCGGAAGGCTCGAGGGCACGATTATAAACCTCCAATTGGCAGGAGGTCTCTGGGCCTTTGCGGCCTCGTAAGTCTCCCAATCGTCCTCTTCCATAAGGAGTATCACGTCCAGCTTGTGGGAGGGATAGTCCATCTTCTTCAAGTTGTTTACAAGCGTGCTTATCACCTCAGACTCTTTGTAAACCGGCACGAGTACGGTGTAAACGGGTAAGTCCCTTTCGTCTAAGCCCTTCACCTCCTCGTCCGTGACAAACTGTTCCATCTCGGATTTAACGCCTGCAAGACTTACAATGAGCTTGAATAATATCGATAATATATAAAAAATCTGAATAAGGAGGATTAGGCCCACGAGGTAGGATGTAACGTCATAGTAAATGAAAATAACAGATAAATACAGAAAAATTCCCATCGCCAGCACTTGCCACCTTGAGAAAACTACGGATGCGGAATACTCGGGGCTCATATAGAAAAGCCCATGGACGGCTCGATCTATGAATTTTCTCTTGAAGCCAAACTCGAGGAGCCTTACGAGGTCCAAGTCCGTTAGGACCATTACCCTCCGATCCCTGTTCGGAAAGTACTTTTGTACAAAAGCGTTAAACCTATTGCTTTCCGGGTCCGAAGTGAGTAGGATAACCTCTTTATCTGTTTGCCTTGCCGGGATAGTCTCGTAGCCCGCAAGCTCATAAGGATCAAAATTAGTTAGAAATTTATAGTCTATGAGCTTCTTGGCGTCTTCCAAGTTATCTAAGAATTCAAGCCCAAGGTGTTCCGCCAGCGTCTTAAAGAGGTCCAAGCGCCTCACATACCCCAAGCTTGCCAGTATCCATCCCAGCCTCCCTCCGTATCTCTTTTGGTATTCGAGGGCTTCTTCCAAGTGCTCCCGGGTGATTAAGCCCTTACTGACTAAAAGCTCTCCTATTCTCATCTTTGTGACTCAGGCTTGAAGGAAAACTCAAATTGCCCGAACGACCGCTTGCGACTCCTGGAAAGCTCGCGGAAGGTCCCCCTCGCCGCCCTGACTTGACCCCGTAACGACCCACCGGGCGGCGACCCAGGCCCCAACCCCCACCGGCCGGGTCCACCTCATCCAAACCTCCTCATCCAACTCTCAGGCGACTGACTGGAACGCCTTGTTTGCCGAGAGACCTTCAGGACCGAGACTAACCTTCCGGATAGGACCGCCGAATAGGACGCCGGAAACTCCACACGCCTTGCCTCGATATTGCTTCCACCCATTGAGACGACGTCCAGTAGGTGCGAGCCCCTTGAAATCCTTCGACTCCTTTAGAAGCTCCACCATACGGAGAAGTCCACTCCTCTTCCTACACCCGTGTTTTTGCCCCAGAGTACGTACTGATAAGTTGCCACGAAGGACAGATTTTCAAACATGAGCCGCAGTCTCACATACGTCTGTGCGAGCTTGTAGTCAGGTTCCAACAACACATTCTGTCCTACCTGCTTTCTTTTGCCATCTCCCAGACCCATCTGCAAATCCAGAGTGGTTAAAAACTGAATATTTTTAAAAATGTTTATTCCAGCCGTCGCATAAGTCCTTATCTGGGAGGACGGGTAGCCAAAGTAGTGGCGATAGCCCAGTCCAGAGTCGAGGAAGCCAAGTCTCCCGGAGACCCCGTACAAAAGCCCACCCTCTAACGCCGGTCTTCCGTACCCCAGTCTTGGACTATCCGTTATCGAGTATCCCGTGGGAACTATGGCGTTGCCGTAGAGGGAAAAGGAGTAGTTTTTACCTTTTCTCATCTGCCTTATAAATCCTACCTCAAAGTCGACGAATCCTGAGGTCTTATCACCGCCACAGCTCAGCCAGTCATAAGGCAATTTAAAGGTGAGCGTGGTCCTTCTGCCGAGCCCATACTCCCCGTAAACTCGGAGCTCTTCCTTTTCAAAGGTACATCCTATAGGCCTTCTGTCGCCGCCCTTGTCATAGTAGTCCCGGGCTCTGTAGCGATTAAAAGTAGTAGATATAAACAATGCGTTCTCCTCTTTTACCCATGCAGAGGCCAGAGAAACCGCCGGAATGAGCCCAAAAATGGGGACGTATCTCATGTGCTTATCCTCTTTGTTAATCTTTTATATACATAAGCCAGGAAAATTGTAATAGGAATTAGCAAGATCGTCACTATCCAAATCCTGTACCTGTTCCAGTAATATCTAATATTCTTTTCGTATTTATGCTCAACTTTTAGCTTTTTGCCGACTTCATAAGAAGACACAAATTCCTTCGTTGCCACGGCGGTATTTCCGAAGAGCCCGAGTAAATCGGAGAAACGGTAGAGGGAAAGCGCCTCTATGCCGGAGGGGCCTGGATAGTAGGAGAAAATGAGGGTCGGTCTGCCCTGCACCCTTTGCACCATAATCACAGAAAAGGGCTCCCGCGGTTTTGAGGAGAATATAATATCTCCCGTCAGGGGATTCACCAGATCAAAGTCCCCTCGGCTTAAATCCACGATGCTCCCCCTTGTGGCCTGGGGAGCCTCAAAGAGCAGGATAAAGTCGTACTTAGATACGTCCCCGGGTTCCAAATCGATAGATTTTATATTTTTATTGTATAAACTCAAATAATTTACTATCCTTAAGGCTTGAGGATAAAAGTTATGATCTTTTACCAACAGGGCTACGCGTCCGTGAAGTATTCTGAGAAAGTCCGATACGGTCGCCGGATCGTTTCTCAAACTGTTCCAATAAAAATAGGAATTTTCAAAAATAGTAAGGGCAACGTGGGGGACTGTACCAAAGCAGTTTTCGGCAGAGCCAAAGTTGACGAGATTAACGCTCACGTAATTGACCCCCGATTTCAACTCCCCCACCGGGAGTTCTATGTCAAAGCTTTTCCTCCCGCTACCTTCCAAGGGATAAGCGGAGATCATCTTTCCATCCAAGTGTATCCTAAGCTCAGCATCGTTCTTTTTATGGATAGGAGTGTGAACTATAAAAAGCCTGAAATAGAGTTTGTCGGGTATTCCCCCTATCCGGGAAGTGTCTAAGGGGATGGTGTAGCTTAGATTTCCCACACCCTCCACGCTTACGGTTTGTATACCCAAATCCCTTAAAGACGCTTCCCTGGAAGCCTCTTCACCTTCTCTCTGTGCCTTCTTTATCTGTTGGGTCTCGCCGAGCAGGTAGGGAAGGAATACTCCCCTTTCAAAGGCGGTGGAGGCTAAGGCGGGCACATAGAGCGTGTCGTCCCTAAGCTCCAAGACGCCGTTTGGCTGAAGCCTTATACGCTTGCAGCCGTCTCCTCCGTACCTTACCTCACAAGGTATAGGGTTTTGTTTGCAAAACTGATAAACGAAAGGTATAAGCTCTGGATCGCTTATACAATATTGGTTGTCATAGTCTATTAAAAACTCCCTTACATTCCGATACCGCCTGTACACAAATTCGACTTGACTCTCCTTTTCAACCAAAAAGTATACCTTCTCGGAAAAGACGTCTTCACAGATGTTGGTCGACACCCTTAAGTTCCCCACAATGCTTATTTTTACAAAACTTCTATTATTGATTTTAAATATCTGGACTTTAACTTCAGGAGGTAATTCCTTTACCCTATAGGTTTCGCGGGGGATGTCGTCCACAAAGACCGTCAGCGTACTGTCGTCCCTCAAATAGGGGGATACCCTAAGTTTTAATCTTACCGTAGCGTGGTGTAATTGTGGAAGTATTGGTACATAAAAATCATATTTAGGTGTTATGCCTTTAAGCAGTAGGTCGTCGGACAGGAGGTTAAGCTCTGCAAAGGTAAACGTTTTCCATAGGAAACTAAACTCTTCAAAGGCTAAGACTTTTTGTTCTAAATATTGACTAATGTATAATAAAAACGCTACATACAGAACACCCCTTTTCATACAGTTTCCCCTGTAATGCGGTAGTAAGATACCGAGTGCCGGGTATCCGGCTCCTATCGAGTGTCTATACTATTATATTATCAGCGTTCACCGATCAAGAGGCGTTGCTCAGGTTCGGACACGAGTTCGGACAAAGGGACAGACAATGATACGGAAGAAAGCCAAAGTCGCCCGGGCGGCCGTCTGCGATTCCTGGAAGGCTCGCTTCGAGGTCGGCCTTCCCTCATCAGGAGCCTCTCTGTCGGTCGTCGGTGTCCCAACTCATGTCCGGACCTGAGGCGCTGAACCTGAGGTCGCATTCGCCCTGGGGCCAGGTAGATTGTAATGCCGGAAGCCGGAGACGTGGGTCGACGTGCGAGTCTGGGTCATGGGGGTGACCTTTCGGTTCGGAGGATGCCGTGGGCAGGAAGGTCGTTGGCTTCCCGTTTCGTGAAAACGGATGAGGCCTTAGGGGGACCTCCTTGCGTGCCGGACCTGCTTTGGCAGAAGCGAAGGCTCCGTCCGTGACGTGGGTCCTGTTTATCGTCGGCCCCACGGCCAGCGGCAAGTCGGCCTGGGCCCTGGACCTGGCCGTTCGATGGAACGGGACCATCGTGAACGCCGACTCCCGGCAGTTTTATCAAGACGCCCGCATCGGGACGGCTTGTCCCCCAGACGCGTGGCTCCGCCAGGTGCCCCATCGTCTCTATGCCTTTCTCCCGCCGGACCGTCGGGTCTCGGCGGGACTCTATGCCGAGATGGCCCGGGACGTCATCCGAGAGTGCTGGCGTTCAGGCCGACTGCCCATCGTCGTCGGGGGTTCAGGCCTTTACTACCGGGCTCTGCGATATGGCCTGCATCCGCCCGTCGGAGCCGACCCGGCAGTCCGCCGGAACTTGGAGGAACGGCATCGGCAGGAGGGCCTGGCGGCCCTCTATGCGGAGCTTCGGGCCGTCGACCCGGTCACGGCCGACCGGATTCATCCGAACGACGCCCGTCGGGTCCTGCGGGCCTTGGAGATCTATTACCGGACCGGGCAACCCCCCTCCCGCTGGCGCCCGGGATGGCGGCGGCCGGTGTTTCCCTCGGTCGCCCTGGGTCTATTGCCCCCACCCCAGAGTCTCCAGGAGCGCATCGCTCGAAGGAATCGAGACTTCTGGTCGATGGGTTGGCTCGACGAAGTCCTTCGCCTGGTCCGACGGGGCGTACCCCCGGAGGCCCCCGTCTGGGAGTCCATCGGATATCGCCTCATCGCCGAATGGTGGCAGGCCCGCCGACCCTTCTCCGAGGCCGAACTTTTGACACGGATCGACCGGCAGACGTGGGACCTGGCCCGACGACAGATCAAATGGTTTCGGCGGGAGCCCGACGTGCTATGGTGGACCGAGCCGCCGCCTCTGGACGTCCTGGAACGCTTTGTCCGCTCCAGGCTCCGGGCTCAGACGACCTGGGCCTTGTAATTCAGCCGTTGCCAATCGATACCCAGAAGGCGCACGGTGATCTTCGCATCGAGGTCCAGCGTTCCGGGGTAGGATAGGACGCCTTCCAGCAGGTAGTCGTCCAGCTCGATGATGTAGAGGCCACCGGCCTTCTTTTCGACGACGGTCGCCGTGTAGACGGCCGTCGGCGGCTGTTCGGCCAGATACCGCAAAATCCAGTAGCGTCGGCGGCGTTCCTCCAGTTCTTTCCGGAGGGCCGTCTGCTCCTCGATGACCGTCATCATGCGGAGGAGGCTCTCTCGCGAGTAAAGGGGTCGGCCGTTTTGAAGGCAGGCCAAGATTTGCCGTTGGGTCACTAAGTCGGCGTACCGCCGGAGCGGGGAGCTGGCCTGGATGTACGCCGGCAGTCCCAGGGCCCAGTGTTCCCGGGGCGAGGGCCACAGGGTCGAGCGCCGGAACTGTCGGATCAGGGCCCGGAAGACGGACGGCCGGTAGGTATCCATCGAGGTCCATTCGGCCGGCAAGGGCTCAGCCGGTGGGTCCTGGGAGCGATAGATCATCGGGACGTCGTGAACAGCCGCCCACTCGGCCACACGGGCGTTGTAAGCGATCATCCATTCCCGAACCAGCGTGCGGGCCGGTGTTTCCAAGTCCAGCCGTTCCATACGGATCGACGGCCGGGCCTCGTCCGCTCCCTGGACCCGGACCTTTACCTCGGGGCGAACCAGGTGGAAGGCCCCCCGGGCCCGGCGTTCGTCGAAGAATCGACGGGCCTGCTCGGCTAAGAACCGGAGGGCCGGGTACAGCGCATGGGAAGGGTCGCGGAGGATGTCATCCGCTTGCCGGTACGTAAGGCGCTCCTGAACGACGATCCATCGGGGCTCGATGGACCAGGACCGGAGATGGCCCTCCGGGGTCCACTCTGTAAGGAGGCTCAGGACCGGTCGCGGCTGGCCCGCCACCAGGCTGGCTTTATCCGTCGAGACGGGCGGCGGGAGCATGTAAAGGGTGGCCTCGGGCAGGTAGACCGTCGTGACCCGCCGTTCGGCGCACCGGTCCAGGGGAGTGTCCTTGCGAATGAAGTAGGCGGCCTCGGCGATGTGGACGCCGACTTCGACGGTCCCGTCGGGACGGAAGTGGACGCTCAAGGCATCGTCGATTTCCTGGGTTTCGGGCTCGTCGATGCTGAACGTCCAGCCTTCGGCGGGCCGGCGGTCCACCGTCGGGGCAGTCTGGGAGACGGCAGGGGTTCGTTCACCGAGGGGGGCGGTTCGAGATGGCGTCTCGGGCGGGACGAAGGCAGGGACGGCCTCGGCCAGGCGCCACTCCTCAGGGTCAAAAGACGGATCCACGCCGTAATAAATGAGCAGGCCCTCCAGTTCACTCTGGACCAAGCCCATCGCCTGAACGATGGGAATCAGGACGGTCGGGTCTTCCTGAAGGCCGGGGACGGCGGAAAAGGCCTGCTGGAGGTCGTGCAGGGTGCGGTCGTCGGCTTTCCGGCGGAAGTAAGCCAGGACGGCCTCGGCCAGCTGACGGTCTTCCTCCGTCCAGGGGGCCGTAGGTTCGTGGATCCACCGCGTCAGTCGTCGGACCATCGCCTCGATGCGACTTTGACGGGCCTGCTCGGCTTCCCGCTGATGCTGCAGGGCCTCGACCTGCTCCGGTCGCCGGGGCTCGTAAAGGTCCCCCCGCCGACGGAAGTAGAGGGCTTCTGAGGCAAGTCGCAGGTAGAGCGCCGCCTGCTCTTCCGGAAGCGGCCGGGGGCCGAAATACAGGCGAGCCAACTCTTCCAGGGTCCAACCAGACCGGCCCTCTTCTCGGGCCAGAGACCACAGAAGGGGGACGTCGACGTCGGCGGCACTGGCCTCGACCCGGCGCCGGACCTCGCCGATGGGGTCGGTCCCACCGGGATCGGCCGGTCGGAGCTCGAAGAGAACCTTCTTGCGGGGAACCCATACCTGCTGACCCCGGTCGTCCTGGACCTTCAGCTTCTCCCGGTTGTCTTCCAGGACGACGGCCCAGCGGACGCTGTCTCGGTCTTCGAAGATGACTACTTTCATCGGCGTCCGCTTATCTGGAAGAATCGAGCCACCGTGCCTCGTTAAGATTTGAGATGGGGGAATGGTGCCAGGTACCAGGTCCCAGGTGCCAGATAGCCGGTACCCGATACCTGGTACCCGGTACCGGGCACCAGGCGGAATGCCCGTCTCATGCTTCGAAAAAGATGGGGGAATGGTGCCAGGTCCCAGGTCCCAGGTGCCAGATAGCCGGTACCCGATACCGGGTACCCGGTACCGGGCACCAGGCGGAATGCCCGTCTCATGCTTCGAAAAACCCGCACACGGGCTCTGCATCCATATCTTAACAGGGCAGTAGAACTTTCTCAAAGCGAAAGTCAATCATCGATGCCGAGGACCGAGCCGGAAACGCGCACGTCGGGTTTGCATCCGACTGCCCACATCCTGTATCTTTTCACTCCTCCCGAGGTCAGACGATGCGAGGATTCTGGAGAGCGGGTGGGCTATGGGCCATCGGGCTCGTCTTTGGCATGAGCCCCCTGGGAGTGCGGCGAAGTGTCGCCGACGTCGTTGAAGCCGTCGTCGCCCAAGTCAACGGGGACTTCGTCTACCTGAGTGACCTGCGTCATGAGGAAGACCTGCTCTTGCGTCAGGTCCAGGCCCAGGTCCTTCCTGAAAAGCGGCTCGAGGTCTTTCGGGAGTACCAGTCCAAGCTCTTGGACAGTCTGATCGAACGACAGTTATTCCTTCAGAAGGCGAAGGAGATGGGCTTGAATCCGGACCCCCAGGTCCAGGCGACCCTGGAGCGCATTAAGAAGGAGAACCACCTGTCGTCGGACGAGGAATTGCGAGCGGCGCTGGAGCGGGAAAACATCCGCTTTGAGGACTTCGTCGACACAATCCGGGTTCAGGTCCTCCAGCGGATGGTGCTCTTGTCCTATATTCAGCCCCGGCTGGTCATCACGGACCAGGACCTGCGGGACTACTACCAGCGTCATGCCGATGAGTTCCGTACGCCCGAGCAATGGCATTTCTATCAGCTTCAAGCGCCCCAGGACCCAGTCCTTCGGGAGACCCTCGAACGGGAAGTCCTGTCAATGAGCCCGTCTCCGGAGCTCCAGGCCAAGGTCGCTTCGATGGAGGGGGTCCAGTTTACCTCGGTCGGCCCCATCGACCCGGGACAGGTCCGGTCGGAGGTCCGCCAGGCCCTGTCCCAAGCGGCTCCGCAGACGTGGGTCGGTCCCCTGGACCTCCAAGACCGATGGGTTTGGCTCTGGCTCGACCGTCGGGAAGGCGGGGCCCAGCTGTCTTTTGAGACGGTTCGGGACCAGATCTACGAGCGGGTCGCTCAGGAGCGGGCCGATCAGGCGCGGGACCGTTACATCGAGGAACTGAAAAAGAATAGCCTCATCCGCATTTACTGTGCCAACCTGCCCGAGCCCTACCGGTCGCTCTACGAGACGAGCCCCTACTGCCGGAAGTGACGGTGGTAGCTCCGGTCCTCCTCCCCCGTCATTCCACGTTCTGGACCTGCTCCCGGAGGTGGTCGACAGCCGTCTTGAGCTGAAGAAGCCGGTCCAAGTAGAGGGGGCCCTGCCATTTAGCGGCCAGCGTCGTAGCCTCTCGGTGCATCTCCTGGACGATGAAGTCCAGCCGCCGCCCGCAGGGCCACTCGAGCAAGGCTTCTTGAAAGGCCCGCACGTGAAATCGCAGGCGGTCGATCTCCTCCCGCACGTCGGCCTTCTGAAGGCTGAGGGCCACCTCGCTCCAGAGGCGCTCGGGCTCCGGCACGGCCGGCCATTCCCGAAGCCACTGTTCGACCCGCTGGCGCCACGTCTCTCGGACCCACGCCTGGTATGCCGGCCCGGCCTCTTCCAGGGCGTCCAGGACCTGAACGACGACACCGAGCTCCCGTTGAAGGACTTCCGCGATCCGCTCTCCCTCCTGTCGGCGAAATTGGCAGACCTCCCGGAGGGCCGACTCAAAGGCTTCCTGCACGACGGGCGTCAGGGCCGACTGGACTTGCTCGACGCGAAGACTCAGCCCCGAAAGGCCCGGGAGCCGGAGCAAGCCGTCCACGCTCAACTGCGTGGGCCACACGGTCGGCCAGGACTGGAGAAGGGCCTGGAGCCTCTCCAGGAGGGCCCGGAGAACCGGCTCGGGAAGCTGGATCTCCAGCCATGCCGGATTTTGATAACGGGCTCGGATCGAGACCTTGACGTCGCCCCGTCGGATGACCTCCAGGGCTCGCTTTTGGAGGGAAAACTCCAGAAAGGTCCACTCGGCGGGAGCCTGAAAGTGCCAGGCAAAGTACCGATGGTTGACGGTCCGGACTTCGACCTCCACGACGGCGTCCGGGGATTCCCGGCGGGCGTATCCATAACCCGTCATACTGTAGACGGCCATGACCGTGCCTCCCCTTCGGCATGGGTCGGTCCCGGCACCGAAGGCTGGGATGACTTACCTTACAATAATAGGACCTTGCGCTGTCCAAGTCGTAGGGGTCTGACCGGATAAAAGTGACGGAGTGACGAAGTAACGAAGTGACGGAGTAACGGAGTGACGAGTTACGGATAATAATTCATTGCCGTATTGCCTTACTGCCGTACTGCCCTATTGCCGTATTGCCCTACTGCCTTCCTGCCCGTAAAACACCTCCCGCCCACTGCGTTCGTAACAGTTTGTAGCCGGTCGTCGGATATTCCATGACCCAAGGCCGCTGGATGGGTTTGGACCTGGGACTCCGATGGTGGGGCGTGAGTCTGTCGGACGTCGCCCGCACGACGGCCCGACCCTGGGCGGTATTGCCGGCATCCGACCGTGCGGCCTGCGTCCGCCGGATCCAGGCATGGGTCCGGGACTACGGCGTGACCCGGCTCATCATTGGCCTACCCCTGTATGAGGGGCGGTGGACGCGTACGACCGAGGCGGTATGGGCCCAGGCGGGCTACCTCCGTCGGCGTCTGCAGGGGGTGGCCATCGGGTTTATCGACGAGAGCGAGACCTCCCAGGATGCTCGTCTTTACACGGCCGCTGGCGAACGGGACGACGCCTGGGCCGCGGCGTTCATCCTTCAACGGGCCCTGGAGACCCCGCAGGCCGTGTGGTCGTGGGACGACGTGCGGGCCCTCCGCCGCCGGTCGACGACCGGCCTGTAGAGCCTTCGAGGCGCTTCGGCCCACCGTCATGCCCACACATGGGACAGCCGGCATGGATCTTCACAGATACGTCGAGCGCTTGGAAGACTTGGTCGTCTGGCGAAGCCGTCACCTGGCCCGATGGCTCCGGGGCGAGGTTTCCCTGCGGATGACGGAACTGTACGGCTACTTTGCGGATGTCTTACAGGAAAACGTCGTTCGGACGTTTTTGGAGGAGACCCGGGCCGAGGCCGCCCGGTCGCCCCAGGCGTGGGTTCCCTCCATGCGGACGGCCCTTTGGCTTCACTGGGAGTCGGCGACGGCGGAAAGCCTCGAGACCGTCTGGCGGGCCTGGGGCGACCGGGTCGGGACCGAAGACCGTCCCCTGGCTCAGGTATGGCCCGAACTCCTCCGGACCGGAGCATCCGAAGCCGCCCGCCGGTGGGTCGAGGGCCTGGACGCCCGAAACACACTCCGTTTGCAGTGGCTGGCCCGCTGGCAAGCAGTCCTGCGGGCCTGGCAGGTCGCCGACGGTCGTCAGTTGTACGCCCGTTGGCAGGGGTGGGACCTGACGGCTTGGGAGACCCAACGCCGAATGTGGCTGGAGTCTCAGGAAGAGCTATATTTCGAGCTCTACGAGAGACTTATCTCACCGGAATCGGGTTCATTCCCCCACTGGTCCGTCCTCTTCCGTTGGCCGACCCCGGCCGAAGCCGCCGCTCGACGCCTGGCCCCCGAGGGACGGGGTCTGGTCGACTTCCTGTACCGGCATGTCCTACAAGCACCCGAAGAGGGCTACGTAGAAGTCCAGTGGTGGGAGACGTCCGAGCCGACGCGGATCGTCGGAGCCCACGTCCTCTTCGACGGCTCCGTTCTGTGGCTCCTGCGGAGTCGCACCGGCACATCCCTCTGGGACGTCTGGGAACGACTCTTCCTGTGGGGCCGAGCCCAGCCAGCCCTGTGGACCCCCGAGGAGTACGCATGGACACGGCTCGCCGGCGGAGACCCATCCGTGCCCCTGGGATGGGGCCTGTGGTGGGCTCGGTGGCTGAGTCGTCCCAGCTTCTGGCAGGCCCTCGCATGGGAAACGCAGTGGGAAGAATTCCGCCCGGGCCTGATCTGGCTGGACGCCTGGCTGGGTCGCTGGTGGGCGAGTCTGGCCCTGGCCCCCGTCGAGACGATGGGAATCCCCGCCGATGGGGTCGGTCGCTACCTTTACGAACTCCGTCAAGACGTCCAACGGTACCTGGGCCTTCAGGTCGAGGCGGAACTCCTCTTGCCCTGGGCCGTCAACCGGGGTTGGCCCCTCTGGTGGTTCCGGGGGTGGTGGATGGCGGAAGCCGTTCACCGGTTCTTAGAAGACCGTTGGGGGACGACCTGGTGGAAGGAGCGGCCCGCTCGTACCTGGCTATTCGACCTCTGGAGCATGGGGACGGACCTGGTCGTCGAGGACATCTTAAAGGACTTGGGCTTTTCCCTGCCCGGCATATAGGCCCGTCCGCCCTACGGTCCCACGTATCCCAACTGCTGGAGCTGGGCCTTGAGGTCGCTGGGGAGCGGGATCGGACGCCCGCCTTCCCGGAATTGACTCATCGCCTGCCACAGACGATGGACGATGACCTCAAAGGCCGGGTCCGGCGGTTCGTCTCCCAGGGGCCTGTCGTCCGAAGCGAAGGACAGGACCTGACCCGGGGCGACCAGGAGCTTCTGTCTTCCCGTATGGACGACGGCGGCCGGGACCCGAAGTTCCCAGGCCGTGGCCCACGCCCGATGGGACTGCCATCGGTCCTCCCGCCAGACGGCAAAGCCCCGCCAGCCCGGGGGCGGGTCTAAGCCGGCCCAGGCGAGGACCGTCGGGGGAATATCGGCTTGGCTGACGAGGACGTCGACCCGCCGGTCGCGCACGGGTCGATGGGTATCGGCCAGAATCCAGGGAACCCACAGGAGCTCGTCGAAGAGATAAGTCCCGTGAGAGAAGAAAATGCGGGTCCCGTCGGGCCGCTCGTGCACGAGGACCTGCCCGTGGTCGGCCGTGATCGAGACGATCCACCGCTGACGGGGCCGGTCCCAGCGGCCGACGACGCCCTTCACGAGACGCCCGACGTGATGGTCTGTGTAAGCAATGTCGGCTCGGTAGCGGGCGGCCAGGCGGTCGGGCTGGTACTCGTTGCGGTCCAGGTCTAACCAGACATAGGGGGGCACGCAGTTTTCCCCGAAGTACAGCTCGACGGGGCATACCGACAGGCTCATCGGGAGGGTCACGGGGTCGGCCGTATTGGCCCGCCAGTACTCGGGCCAAGGCGACGGGGCGTCGTAGGGCTCATGGGGGTCTAAGTAATGAACCCAAAGGAGGAGGGGCCGGGAAGACGTCCGGCGGCGGAGCCACCGGAGAACGGTATCCGTCAAGTGCTCCGCCGGTAGCCAGGGGTCTCCCTGAAAGACGGCCGTGTCGAACTGATCGCGAATGCCTAATGCCGGGGCCACCAGGCCGGGGTGGTTCGTGAAGAAGGCCGTCTCGTAGCCGTACTGCCGACGGAGCCACCGAGGCCACGAGACCCCTCCCCCGACGGGCGGCGTGTCCCAGTCGTAGACGCCGTGCTCGACCGGCGTCCCCCCGTAGAGGAGAGAGGCCATCGTCGGGGGAGTCCAGGAAGCCGTAGCCAGGACCCGCTCGAACACAAAACCCCTGCGGGCGACCCGGTCGATGGACGGCGTGACCGGCCAGGGAGCGCCATAGACGCCGACGTAGTCCCGCCGGAGCGTATCGATCGTGACGAACAGAATTGAGGCCCGTGGAAGGCCGGTCGGCTTCGAGAGCGTCACCCAAGTACCCAAGACGGCTGAGACCACGCCGAGGGCGCTCAACCCGACGAGGGTCCGGAATCCGAACCGGGCGTTCATGAGCCCCTCCCAGAAAAGCCCAGGCGGTGGAAGCGAGGCCCTCATTATAGGAGGGCCGTCCGGTATGGGCAATTTCGCCCAGAGTGGGGCGATTCCAACCTGTCAGTCTAACGTTCCGCTGACAACTGGACAGTCGCTTCGTATGCCGATAAAATCAACAAGATAGCGCGGAAGAGAGGGATTCTGTATGGGCGATCCCTCAAGGAGGAGAAGAGTCAGGACTCGGGTATCCAAGGGGAAACCTTGGCCGGGCCCCGGGTCCCAAGCGGACCCAGGGCACTGGACGGGGTCTTTGGCATCGGGTCCGATCGGGTACCTGGCACCTGGCACCTGGGACCCAGTACCCGGGACCGGATCAACGCCGAGGGCCGGATACCGAGCACCGAAGACCGAGCCCGGCCACCGGAAAACGGCGCACACCGGGTATGCATCCATACCTGAACAGAGCAGTATTGCCTTGTTAAGATTTGAGGTAGGGAAATTGGGCAGGGGTGCCTGGTACCAGGTTCCAGGTACCAGGTACCCTATCCTGCATCATGCATCCTGTATCCTGCATCCAGAAAATGTAGGACCGGAATGCGGATCAATGCGACTGGTTGACCTCTACCGAGCGTCTGACCAGGAACGACGCCGAGCTCGAAAACGGGGCATCTTGCTGGCGACGGTGGGTTATCTGTTGGCGCTGGGGGCCTTGCTGTTTCTCCGCCTCGTCGGCGTCGCCCACTTCTCGATGACCCAATGGCTGACGGCCCTCGGATGGACGCTCGCGACGCAAGCGGTCCTGTGGTCGGCTCCCCACTGGGGCTGGGACGCGGCCCTCAAGTGGGACCGGCATTACATTTACGTCCCGATGGTCGTGGCGGTCCTCCTGCTCAACGGCTATATTTCCATGGCCCCCGAGAGTCGATTCATCCTCATGATGGCCTGGATGGCCGCCCTGCTGTATACAGCCGGCTATGCCGGCTTCTTGTCCGTCCTGATGCTCAGCCTCCTGTTTGCGGCCGGCTACCTGGTCGTCGTTTTTGGGCTGGCCCCGAATCGTCCCGATTCGCCGGAGTTTGAGCTCATCATCGTGGGTGCCTTTCTCATCATCACGACCTATGCGGCCGTGGTCTTTGAGGGTCTCCGGCGGGACCGCCAGGCCATGAAACAGCTCCAGCGGCAACTCTTAGAGATCTCCATCACCGACCCCATGACGGGCCTCTACAACTACCGGGAGTTTTACCGCCGCCTGCAGGAGGAAATCCACCGGTCCGAGCGCTACGGCCGGTCCTTTACCCTCCTGATCGTGGACATCGACCGCTTGAAGGCCGTCAATGACCTGTACGGTCACTTGAAGGGAGACGAACTGATTCAGCAGGTCGCCCGCCTGATCCGGGAGAATATCCGCCCCAGCGACGTTGCTTACCGATACGGCGGGGACGAATTTTTCGTCCTCCTTCCGGAGACGTCCCTGGAGGGTGCTCGGGCCGTAGCCGACCGCCTGTCCGGCATAGTCGCCGCTACCCCTTTTCCGGTCCGACCAGACCGGGTGATCCATCCGACGGTGAGCATCGGCCTGGCCGCTTATCCCACCCATGGCCGGACGGTGGAGGAAGTCGTGGCGGCCGCCGACCGTTCCCTCTATGCCGTCAAGCGGGCTCGCCGCCCGGACGTGGAGCCCCCGGCCTTCGAATAGAGCCGCTATCCCCGGCCCATCCCAGGTCTCAGTGGCACCGGTCCGTCCAAAGGCGTACAATCTTCCCTAAAAGACCCCAGAGACATGGAGGGCCTCGATGGCGGCATCGAAGGTTTCCGCCGACCCGGTAGGACCGGCTCTGGTGCGGCTGAGTGCGGGCCTGCTCCTGGCCCTCTTGCATGGCTGGCCCAAGGTCCTGGCCGCTTATGGCTATCTGGTCCACGGTCAGGAATGGCGCTTCGTCAAGACCGTGGCGGACATTGGATTCCCGGCCCCGGCCTTCTTCGCCGTTCTCTCGGCCCTGACGGAATTTTTGGGAGGCTTCCTGCTGGCCGTCGGTCTGTGGACCCGCTACGTGGCCTTTTTCGTGCTGTTTAATATGGCCGTGGCCGTGTACCGGAATGCGAGCCGGGGTTCCTTTGATGAGCTGGCGTTCCTCTACGCCATAGTCGCCCTGGCCTCTTTGATTCAGGGCGGGGGATCCCTCTCTCTCGATGCCCGCCTGCGAAAGACCGCTCGGGGGTAGTGCCTTGCTATAGATGCAGGATGCACGATGCAAGATGCAGACCTGACGGGTGCGTTTTCCGGCACCCCGGTTCGGTCCTCGGTATCCGGCCTTCGGCCATGGAGGCATGAGGGGTGAGGGGAGATGCGACCTTCCCTCGCCCAGGCCGGGGACCGAAGGCCGGACACCGAACCCAGTCCCGGGTACCCGGCACCGGGGACCCGAGACCCGGTACCGGATCGACGCCGAGGGCCGGATACCGAGATCCGAGGACCGAGTCCGAGTATCGGAAACGCGCCCATTGGGCTGGCATCTGATGGCGTGTATCGTGTATCCTTAAGACTCTCGCCCCGAGGCCGGACATGGCCCATCCTGTCGCCATCCTCAGCGCGGCCCGGACACCCATCGGAAATTTTGGGGGCGTATTTCTCCCCCTGACGGCCGTCGACCTGGGTGTGTGGGCCGCCCGGGCGGCTATCTACCGAGCCGGCTTGGAGCCCTCCGACGTCGAACTCACCATTATGGGCATCGCCCGACAGGCCGGGTGCGGCCCGAATCCGGCCCGTCAGGTCGCCTATCGGTGTGGTGTGCCGGTCGACCGGCCGGCGTTTACCGTCAATATGGCGTGCGCGTCGAGTCTGCAAGCCCTCATTTCGGGAGTCCACGCGATTCAGATGGGGGACGCTCGCGTTGTGCTGGTCGGCGGCATGGAATCCATGAGCCGTGTGCCCTACATGCTGGACCGGGCCCGCTTTGAGGGCTACCGTCTCGGCGACGGCGTCCTCATCGACGGCAACTACCGGGACGGATTCCTGGACCCCCTGAGCGGCCTCCTGATGGGCCAGACGGCTGAGAACCTGGCCCGACGATACGGCATTACCCGGGAGGAGCAGGACGCTTACGCCTTCCGGAGCCACCGGCGGGCCGTCTGGGCGACCCAAACGGGCCGTTTTCGGGATGAAATCGTCCCCGTCACCGTGCCTCAGCGGCGGGGCGAGCCCCTCATCGTCGACCGGGACGAACATCCCCGACCGGATACCTCGCTCGATCAATTGGCCAAGCTCCCACCGGTCTTCCAGCCGGACGGTACGGTCACGGCAGGGAACTCTTGCGGGATCACCGACGGCGCGGCGGCCTTACTCTTAACCCGGGCCGACATCGCCGAGCGCTTGGGTCGGCTTCCCCTGGCGATCGTTGAAGCGTACACCGTCGTCGGCGTCCCGCCGGAAATCATGGGGATTGGCCCCGTGCCGGCCGTGCGCCGCCTCCTGGAGAAGACGGGACTTCGCCTGGAAGACTTCGGGCTGATCGAGTGCAATGAGGCCTTCGCGGCTCAGGTCCTGGCCGTCGAACGGGAGCTCGACTGGGACCCGGACATCGTCAATGTCAACGGCGGTGCCATTGCCCTGGGCCATCCCATCGGGGCGACGGGCGCTCGCATCGTCACGACGCTCCTGCACGAAATGCAGAAGCGACGTGTGCGCCGGGGTCTGGCGACCCTGTGCGTGAGCGGCGGCTTGGGCGTCGCCGTCTCGCTGGTCCAGCCGTAGTCCGAAGTTACGGAGTAACGAAGGGACGGGTGACGGAGTAGATCTGAAGCAGATGCAAACCCGGCGTGCGCATTTTCCGGTCCTCGGTGCTCGGTATTCGGCCCTCGGCGTCAGACCGGCTCCGGTACCGGGCATCGGGAACCAGGTACTCGATACCCGACACCTGGTATCCGGGACCTGGTAACTGGAATCCCGCCGAACTGCCCTATTGCCTTACCGCCTTCAAAACCGCGCGCCCATCGCGCCCGTCATAGGAGGACGGTTCATGCGCATGACGACGATCGGTCAGGCCACGATGCTCCTGGGTCTGCTGGCGGGCTGGGCCTGGGCCCAGGCCTTCACCCGGGAGGACGTGCTCGACGTCCTCCACCGACACGTCCAGCAGGTCGCCCAGGACCACGATGGCGTTTACGTATTGAAGGACCCCGAAACGGGTCAGACGCTGAGGCTCAAACTTGTGGAGTTCCACCCGTCGGTCCGACGGATTCAGGACTACGGTTTCTTTGCATGTGCCGAGTTCCAGCCCGTCGGCGGCGACCCGGAACAGCGTTACGACATCGACTTCTGGGTAAAGCCGGAGGGCGGTACCCTCAAGGTCATGGAGGCCCGCGTCCACAAAGAGCCTTACAACCTCAACGGCGAGTGGGTCCTGAAGGCCCGCCAACCCCAACTCTGGTGGTGGGCGATCGCCGGCGAGCATGGCGGGGAAGCCGTCGGGGGTGAACGCAAGGCCTGGGAGGTGAAAGCCGCCATCCATGAGTACGTAAAGAAGAATGCCGATAAGCACGACGGGTTCTTTGTCCTGCAAGACGACAAGACGGGTCAGACACTTCAGCTGGAGATGGTCCGCATCCACGACCCCGTCCGGAAGCTCTTAACGACGGGCCAATACTTTGCGTGTGTCGACTTTCGGGAAAAGGGCGGGCCGCCCGAAAAGCTGTGGGACCTCGACTTTTGGGTCGCGCCCCGAGACGGGTCGCTGGAAGTCGTCCAGGTGAAGGTCCATAAGGAGCCCAAGTTCGTCGACGGCCAGTGGGTTAAACAACCCCGGTACAAATGGGAGGGCGAGCAGGTCAAGGAGATCAGCCTCGAGGTCTACGATTACGGAGAAGCCTGAGTGGGCGGCTGACCGGGTCGCAGGTTTGCGACTCAGCCGTCCGACGGTCTCGAGATACCGCTCCCCGTAGGGGGAGCGGCTCATCTCAAGTTCCGCGGAGTCTCCCGCCGCAGGTACAACAGGAGTCCCAGGGCGAGACCCCCGATGGCATATTCCCAGGCCTGGGTCGTCCAGTGGACGAATGTGGACAGGAGGGGTGCCACGGCCGCCTGTCCCTGGTGAGCCCACCGGAGGGCCAGTGTCCAGGCCGCCTCCCAGGGTCCGATGTTCATAAGGCCCTGGACCGGAAGCAGGGCTGTCATCTCGGCCATCGTGATGGTCCAGATGAATACGAAGAATCCGACGGTCGAGTCCGACGCCAGCCGGTCACTGTAGACCCGATAGAGTAGGTAAAGTCCCCCGTACTTGCACAGCCGGATTCCCACCGACAGTGCCCCGAGGCTCCCCGGTGCCGACCGACCGACTCCAGCGGCTTCCACCAGACGAATACCGGACCGCAGGAGCCGGGTCCATCGCCGGCGGAAGGGGAGTCGATGCCGTCGCCGGTAAAGTCCCCCCATCAGGCCCCGCCATGCGGGCTCAGGCGTCAGGAACACAAAGGCCACGGCCGCCGTCAGACCGGCCGGCAAGATGATGAACCAGGTCGCTCCCGATACAACCCGGGTCAGGTGGGCCCAGGCGATCCAGAGGAAGACGGTCAGGGCCGCCGTGTCCCACACGAAGGCCCACAGGAAGCAGGCCCACGTCGGGGTCCAGGGGACGCGGAGGCGGTAGTGGAGCAAGAGCGGAAAGGAGAGACCGCCGACCCGCAGGGGAAGCAGGTCGACCGTGAAATTCCGGACCAGGGTGAGGAGGAAGAGGGGACCGTCTCCCGGCCGCCAGGTCCCGAGAAGCAGTCGGTACCGCCACGTGCGCAAGAGGGTTCCCAGCAGGCTGATGGCCCCATAAGTCAGGAAAGCCGATGGGGAGAGGACCCGCCGCCAGGCCGTCCCCAGGTCCTCCGGGACTTGCCGCAGGACCCATCCGAGCAAGACGGCCGACAAAGCACCCGAGAGGGCGACCGACAGCAGAGTCCGAGACCATCGGTGAAGGGCCTTACTCATGTCCAGGCCTGGGTACCCGCCGCGGGGGTCTATCGGGTATTTCGCAATAAGCGGCGGGCCCGCTCGACGACGTGCTCGACGGTGAAGCCCAGCTTTTCAAAGATGACCGGATAGGGGGCGGAAGCGCCGAATCGGCGGAGGCCCACGACATCGCCGGCATCCCCGACCCACCGTTCCCAGCCGAGGGGTGCCGCCGCCTCGATGGCCAGACGGGCCGGGACATCGGGGGGTAAGACGTGGTGACGGTAGGCCGGGGGCTGGCGCTCAAAGATCTCCCAGGACGGCATCGAGACGACCCGTGTGGGGATCCCCTCCGCCTCCAGGCGGGCCTGGGCCCGAAGGGCCAGATGGACTTCCGAGCCGGTCGCTATCAGGATGAGGCGGGGTCGGGCGCCGGTCGCTTCCTGGAGAATGTAAGCCCCCCGGGGCACGCCCTCCCATACGGGGTAGCGGTCGGGGTCCAGGATCGGCACCTTCTGACGGGTCAGGACCAGGGCGACGGGGCCCTCACGGTACTGGAGCGTCCAGCGCCAGGCGGCGACCGTCTCGTTGGCGTCGGCCGGTCGAAGGACCGTCATGTGGGGGATCGCCCGGAGGGAAGGGAGGTGCTCGACGGGCTGATGCGTAGGCCCGTCTTCCCCGAGGCCGATGCTGTCGTGCGTGAACACATAGATGACGGGGATCCGCATCATCGCCGCCAGTCGGAGGGTCGGACGCATGTAGTCGCTGAAGACGAGAAAGGTCCCCCCGTACGCGATCAGACCCCCGTGGAGGACCATCCCCGTCAGGATCGTCCCCATGGCGTGTTCCCGCACGCCAAAGTGGATGTTCCGACCCTCGTAACGGCCGGCCAAGAAGTCCCCCAGACCCTTGAGGTAGGTCTTGTTGGAGTGACTCAGGTCGGCCGAACCTCCGATAAGGTAAGGAATTCGGCGGGCGACCGTGTTGAGGAACTCGCTGGAGGCGTCCCGCGTGGCCAGACCGGCCTCGGTCGGGTAGAACCGGGGCAGGTCGGTGTCCCAGCCCTCGGGGAGACGGCGCTGGTGGGCCATCTCCCATTCCTCGGCCAGGTCTGGATAGGCCTGAACCCAAGACTCATAGGTACGCCGCCATTCCGCTTCCCACATTCGGCCCCGCTCGACGGCCCGACGCATATGGTGCAACGCCTCCGGCGGGACGTAGAAGGCCGGTTCGAGGGGCCATCCGAGCCGTTCCTTCGTAGCCCGAACGGCCTCAGGCCCGAGGGGCTCGCCGTGGGCCCGCTCGGAGTCCTGATAGGGACTGCCGTAGCCGATATGGGTCCGGACGATGATCAGGCTCGGCCGGTCCGTCTCGGCCCGGGCTCGGCGGAGGGCTTGCTCAAGGGCGACCAAGTCGTTGCCGTCGGCGACCCGTTGGACGTGCCACCCGTAAGCCTGAAAGCGCAGGGCCACGTCCTCGCTGAAGGCCAGGTCCGTCGATCCGTCGATGGTCACGCCGTTGTCGTCATACAGGACGATCAGTTTCCCCAACCGCAGATGGCCGGCCAAGGAGGCGGCCTCATGGCTGACGCCCTCCATCATGTCCCCGTCGCTGGCCATTACGTAAGTATAGTGGTCGACGACGGGAAGGCCGGGTCGGTTGTACCGCCGGGCCAGAAAGGCTTCGGCGATGGCCATGCCGACGGCGTTGCCGAATCCCTGCCCGAGGGGACCCGTCGTCGTCTCAATGCCGACCTCGGGGTCTCGCTCGGGATGACCCGGCGTCCGACTCCCCCACTGCCGGAAGTTTTGAATCTCTTCCATCGACAGGGGATACCCCGTCAGATATAGCAGAGCGTACAGAAGCATCGAGGCGTGGCCCATCGAGAGGACGAAGCGGTCCCGATTCGGCCACAGGGGATTGGCCGGATTATGGCGGAGGAACCGGTCCCACAGCACGTAGGCCATCGGAGCCGCCCCCAAGGGGGCTCCCGGATGACCCGAGCGGGCCTTCTCGACGGCGTCCACGGCCAAAAACCGGATCGTCTGAACGCACAGCTCGTCGATAGAAACGTCCGGCCTTTCCATCGGCATCCGCCTTCTCGCGAATGGCCCGTCTCGTGTATGATTGTAGGTCAGACCGACCCCGACCCGGTAGTGCTCTGTTCAGATATGGATGCAGGATCCAGGATGCACGATGCAGGATAGAAAGGGCTCGGATTCCGATTACCTGGCACCTATGCCCCATTCCCACATTTGCGCGCGCTTTCCAGCGGCCGGGCTCGGTCTTCGGTGCTCGGTGTTCGGCCCTCCATCGTGTATCCTGCATCGTGCATCCTGCATCCTGGATCGTGCATCCTGTATCCTGCATCTTCCCCAACAGGGAGTGAGATGCAAGACCGAGCGGAGCTCGTAGGGATGGCCCGGACCGCTCCACCCGAAAAACTCTGGGCCGTCATCCAGCAGGCGACCGAGGAAGTCCTGCTGGCTGTCCTGGAAAACCCGGCCTGTGAGCCCTTTCACGTGATCGCCATCCTGCGGAGCCCCCGGGTCACGCCCGCCGTGGCCGAACGGGTCTACGCCGACAGCCGGTGGCTCCGGCATTACCGGGTCAAGGTCGCCTTGGTCCACTGTCGGGCGATGCCGTATGTCCTCAGCAGTCAGGTGATCTACGAACTGTTCTGGTACGACTTGGCTCAGGTCGCCCTGAATCCCCGAGTCGACCCCCGCCTCCGTCAGATGGCCGAGCGGTTGGTCATCCAGAAGTTGGAGGAAATGGCCGTCGGCGAGAAGATGGTCCTCGCTCGGGTCGCCTCCCGGAACTTGATCGTCCACATCCGGAATACCTGTCGGGAAGCCGGTGTCCTGCTCAACTTGCTTCGGAATCCCCGCCTTGTCGAGGAAGACCTCCTGGCCCTCCTCCAGGTGCCTCAACTACCCGTCGAGTTCATCCGGGCCCTGGCGGCCTTGCCCCAGTGGTGCAACCGGCCGGCTGTCCGGATGGCCCTCCTGCGGCATCCCCATACGCCGGTCCATGTCGTCGCCCAGTTGATCCCACGGCTTCAGCCGTCGGAGGTCCTTCAACTCCTGCAGGACCGTGCGCCGCGGCCCATCGTTCGGCGTCTGCTCCGGGAGCTCGGACGGATTCCGACCTGAAGCCCGCCCGGTCCGGGGCCTCAGGCGGTGGTCTCCTCGACGGGCGTGACGATCAGCATCAGGACGGTGCTCCCGACCCGGAACTCGCTCCGGTCTTGGAGATAGGCCATCTTGATCGGCTTCTCGTCCACGTAAGTCCCGTTCGTGCTTCCCAAGTCCTTCAGCACGACGCGGTCCCTGTAAACTTCGATGGCGGCGTGGATACGGGAGACTTCCAGGTCGGAAAGGACGATGTCGGCGTCCCGTCGCCCGATTGTCATGCGCGGGCGGTCGATGGGATAGACGCGCCCGACTTCCTCACCCCGTATGACGGCCAGGGCGAGACGGCGGTCCTCCGGGAGGGCCAAATCCCGGCTCTGGGCCGTACTCAAGAGAGTCGCCTCACCTGCTTCCGAAGAGGCCGGGCGGAAGGGGTTCGGCGTATGGACCGCCGTAGGCGCTTGGGAGATAAGAGGGGGGTTCTTCACACCGAAGACCGTCCCACACGCCGGACATCGGAACTTTACTTCCAGACGGCCGGCCAGCCGTGACTCATCGAACTGGTATTTCCGCCGGCATGTGGGGCACTGGACGATCATCCCCGGAACCCCGTCGGCCTTCGCCTTGGACAATGGGGTCTCCCCTGCACAAAAGAAAAGAAGAAGAGCGGCAGGATGGGATGTCCCATCCCCCGCCTCTTCTCCGTTAGCCCGACTGCCGATTCCGATTGCCCAAGGACTGAATCGCCGGACTTGCCGTACTGCCAATCAGCCATCCTCTTAGGCCGGTCGGCCGTCGTCCCCAGCTCAAGACGATGGCTTACCTTCCAAAGCGTCGTCGCTCCAATGGTCGGGACGAGAGGATTCGAACCTCCGACCCTGGCGTCCCGAACGCCATGCGCTACCAAGCTGCGCCACGTCCCGACCGATCTACGGGATTCCGTACTTATTCGGACTTACCCAGTTTCCTACGTATTCCGGTCGTGGCCTCAGACTCCTCAGCAGGAGCCAGAAGTCAGAGGCCAGAGGACCGGCCCCAGGGGTCGCCCACCGACCCCTGCCCCAGAGGCCGGAGCCTCCGAGGAGTTTCTTTGCATACCCCGTGTGCGGGTTTTTCGAAGGCAGGTGCCAGGTACCGGGTACCCGGTATCGGGTACCGGCTATCTGGCACCTGGGACCTGGTACCCGGCACCGGAGCCGGTCCGACGCCGGGGGCCGAACACCGAGCACCGAAGACCGAGCCCGCCTACTGGAAAACGCGCACACCGGGTTTGCATGAGGGCATGCCTCTTGGCCACCTGCCGGTTACCGGCATGCCCACTTTTAGGGTAACGTCAGAGGGGCACCTTGTCAATAGAGTAGCCCCGCCCCCCGGTTTTTACAAGGGGCATCCCCTCGCCCCCACCCGGTCGGGGGATCGGTCCTCTGCCCATCTGGCTCCTGGACCCGACGTTCCGGAACAAGGCTTCACCATCGGACTTCGTGCTGTTAAAGTCCATAGGGGCCCGCTCGAAGATGTCGGGCGGTATCTCACCGGTCGCTCATAATAGAGGTGACGGAGTGACGGAGTGACGGGGTGACGAAGTGACGGAGTGACGGGTTAGGAGTTACGCAGTTGAATGGAATCGAATTCAAGCCGTCCGGGGGCCAGGTACTCGAATCACAGCCGTAATGCCGAATTGCCGAATTGCCGTACTGCCGTAGAATATCCCTGCCAACTGCGTAAGTCCTAACGAGTAATAAGTCATTGCCGTATGGCCCTACCGCCGGATTGCCACGTTGGGCACACGGGGTGAGCTACTACCCGCTCCCCACGGAGAGCCCCAGGACTTTTTCAAAACGAAGGTCGATAGAGGGAGGTTGGCTCATGTCGGGTCATTTCCGATGGAACGGCGTGGACGTCGCCTTTCACCGACCGGCCGTCGTATTCCTCCATGCGTTTCCCCTGAACCGTCATATGTGGCGCCCCCAGCTGGAGGCCCTGGCCGACTCGGGCATTCCCTGCATCGCCCTGGACTACCCCGGCTTCGGCGAGGCCCCGCCGTGGCCGTTCCCGCCGACGATCGACGACTATGCCCGATACGTCCTGGACGTCTTGGAGGCTTGCCGAGTTCCCCAAGCGGTGTTCGTGGGGCTGAGTATGGGGGGATACGTCGCCCTGGCCCTCTACCGGCAAGCCCCGGCGCGGTTCCGGGGCCTCGTCCTGGCCGACACGCGAGCCACGGCCGACACGGAGGCGGCCCGGGAGCGCCGGCTTCAGCTTATTGAGGCGACCCGCCGGGCACGGTCCGTCGAACCCCTCGTCGAGGCGCACATCGACAAGTTCTTTACGCCCTCCACGAGACAGGAGCGACCGAATATCGTCGAGGAGGCGGAACGACTGATGCGGCAAACCTCTCCCCTCGGCGCCATCCAGGCCCTGTGGGCGATGGCCGACCGCCCGGACTCGACGGACCTGTTAGCCCAGATGGACTTCCCCGTCCTGGTCGTCGTCGGGGCAGAAGACCCCCTCACGCCCCCGACCGAAGCGCAGGCCATGGTCGAACGTCTCCCCCGGGCCGACGGGGTCGTCCTTCCCGGAGCCGCCCACCTGGCCAACATGGAACAGCCGAAGGCTTTTAACGAGGCCTTGCGGAAGTACCTGGCGACCGTCCTCTGAAGTGTCCCCACCCCTGTTCGTACCGTGCTTCCGCCGACTCCACCCAAGGAAGCCTCATGGGTTGAAGGGTTCAGGACAAGACCCAGGATTCCTTAGGGCTTCATCCCCGGGCTTATCCAGGATGACCGGTGTATGGCCTTCACCCTGAGGCAAACGGATGGAACCCTCGGAGATCTTCCGTTCCATCTGGGTACCATCCGCCAGGGAAAAGACGGCCGACCGCTGGGGGTCAACTCGATGGCCTGCCATACCTCATAGGGAAGGAGCGTGTATGTCGCGCCGCTGTCGACCAGGAAGCGGACGGGGGCCTCTTTCCCGGTCGGACCTTGGATCGTTCCCTCGATGTACGTGATGCCCCTAAGCCGGGTTCCCAGGAAGCGGGCTCAGAATTTGGATGAGATCACAACCGTCGGAGCAGGCCGATAGCAATGCCGTGGATGCGGACTTTGTCGGGCGGCAGGATCAGGGGAGCCATCTCCGCATTGGCCGGCTGGAGGACGACGTGGTTGCCCCGCGTGTAGAACCGTTTTAGCGTGACCTCGCCGTCGACCTCAGCGACGACGATCTCGCCGTTATGGGCCACGGGCCGGTCCTCGACGATGATGTAGTCCCCATCCAAGATGTGGTCTTCGATCATCGAATTGCCCCGCACCCGCAAGACATAAGCCCGCTTGGAGCCCCCGATCATCAGCCGAGGAATGGGGACGGTCTCCTGGGTCGGGATCTTCTCGATGGGATGGCCGGCGGCGATATAGCCCATCAGAGGAAGTTGGACGACCTCGCCCTCGGTCCAGCCCGCAGACGGCGTGAGCTCGATGCCCCGGTGGCGGCGGGGAAGGCGGCGCAGGAAGCCTTCCCGAGCCAGGCGGTAGACGTACTTGTGCGCAGAGGCCGCAGACGTGAAGCCAAACTCCCGCATGATGTCCCGGTAGGTCGGGGCGTACCCGTGCTGTTCATAAAAGCGCAGGATATATTCGTAAACCCGTTTCATCTTGGGCGTCATCACGCTCATGGCCCCCTCCGAGACTCACCGTTATGCCCCTGGCCGATTCCAAGGTGCCCGTCTTTTTCACCTTGAGTTTAAGACTCTTTCACAGGACGATCAACCAGGAGTGAATCCGACGCGGCCCCTCGAGTGGATGGGCGTACGGGCGGCCGGGACCTCAGCGGAGGTCCCGACGAAGCGTCAGCCCTCCGTCCAGGAGGAGGACCTGACCCGTCATGTAGAGGTCCGGGGCCATCAAGAAGACGACCGCCCGGGCTACGTCTTCCGGGCGTCCGTACCGGGGGATGACGCCCCGCTCGACGTAAGGTCGATACTTGCCCCGGGCGATACTCGCCAAAGCCATCCCGGCCTCTGTGACACCGGGAGCGATGACGTTGACCCGCACCGGCGGCGGCGTCCCCAGTTCCTTGGCCAGGATACGGGCGCCATGGACGAGGGCCGCCTTGCCCAGGGCATACGGCAGGTTACCTTCCATAGGGTACACGGCCTGCATACTGGCAAACAGGACGGCGTTGCCCTCGTAGCCGGCCGTCTTCATCCGGTAAGCCCAGTCCCGCAAGGCCAGCAGAGGAGCCGCCGCATTGACGGCAAAGAGCCGGGCCAAGTTCGAGACCGACCAATCGTCCGGGGGGAGTCGGCCCGGGTCCCCGACCAGGCAGACCCACCCAAAGGGCCGCCCCGGAAGGGCCGTCCCGGCCGTCCAGACCCGATCCCAGGTGTCCGCGTCTTGAATGTCTCCGACGACGACCTGCACGGCCCGACCCCAACGTTCCCGAACCTGACGGGCCCTCTCTTCCAAGACCTCTCGACGGCGACCCATCAAGACGAGATGAGCACCCCGTTCGGCCAGCGCATGAAGGCTCGCCTCGGCAAGACCCCCACTGGCACCGAGCACGGCGACGACGAGACCCTCCAGCATGAAACGCCCCCTACTGTCCAGCGGCCCCTTTACCTACCTGCTTCCGCATTGGGGGCAAGACCCGTCGGATCCGCCGGACGACCGTGTCCCGACCCAGGACCTCCATCAGCTCAAACAGACCCGGACCGACCGTGCGGCCCGTCAGGGCTACCCGCAGGGCATGGATGAGGACGGCCGGCTTCATCGAAACCTGCTCGGCGGATGTCCGGACCACGGCCTCGATGGCCGGCGCCGTAAACTCCGCCAGCCCGGCCAGTCGGTCGGCCAGCGTTTCCATCAAGTCCGGCAGACGGGGGTCGGTCCACCGCTGAGCGGCCGCCTCGGGGTCGATGGAGTAGTCCTCGGTAAAGAAGGCCTCACCCATCGTCAGAAAGTCGCTCAGCAGGCGGGCGCGGCTCTTCAAGAGGCCGACCCGGCGCTGATACTTGGCGGGGTCGGCCTGCACGTCGGCCCACCAGCCCCGGCGCTCCAGGAAGGGCCGAAGGCGCTCGAGGAGCACGTCGTCCGGGAGCCGGCGGATGTACTCCGCATTCATCCACTGGAGCTTCTGGACATCAAAAACGGGATTGGCCCTATTGACGTCCCGGAGGTCAAACAGGCGGATCATGTCGTCCAGCGAGAGGATCTCCTGGCCGTCGGGAGGATACCAGCCCAACAGAGCCAGGTAGTTCCGCAGGGCCTCCGGGAGGTAGCCCTCGTCCCGATAGGCCAGGACGGATACGGCCCCATGCCGCTTGCTGAGCCGGGAGCGGTCGGGTCCCAGGATGAGAGGCACGTGGGCAAAGGCCGGCAGGGGCCAGTCCATCGCCCGGTAGATGAGGATCTGCTTCGGCGTGTTGGCGATGTGGTCGTCGCCTCGGATGACGTGCGTGATGCCCATGTCGTGGTCGTCGACGACGACGGCCAGCTGGTAAGTCGGATAGCCGTCGGAGCGGAGGAGGACGAAGTCCTCGACGTCCCGGAGGGCAAACTCGACGGTCCCGTGAACACCGTCTTCAAACCGCAGGGTGACGTCCTCAGGGACCCGGAACCGCAAGGCGTAGGGATGACCCGCCTGGACCCGACGCGCCAGTTCCGACCGATCCAGACGGTCGCACCGCCGGTCGTACTTCCAGGGACGACCCTGAGCCCGGGCGGCCTCCCGTTCCTGCTCCAGGACGGCCGGGTCGCAAAAGCAGGGGTAAGCATAGCCCCGCTTCCAGAGGGCGTGAGCCGCCTCCCGATAGAGGGCCAGACGTTGGGACTGATAGTAGGGACCCTCGTCCCAGTCCAGACCCAGCCATCGGAGCGCTTCCAGGATGCCCTCGACCATCTCGGCCGAGGACCGCTCGACGTCCGTGTCCTCGATACGCAAGACAAATGTACCGCCGTGCTTTCGAGCAAACAGCCAATTGAACAGTGCCGTCCGAGCCCCTCCAACGTGCAAGTAGCCCGTCGGACTGGGGGCAAAGCGCACGCGTACCGTCATCCGTCTTCTCCAGACCACCGACGTCGGGCCCAGGATGCAAACCCCGTGGGCGCGTTGGGCTCGGTCCTCGGTGCTCGGTATCCGGCCCTCGGCGTCGATTCCGGTCTCAGGTCCCAGGTGCCAGGTACCCGGCACCTGGCACCCGGTACCTGGGACCTGTCTTCGAAAAACCCGCACACGGAATATGCAAGATACAGGATACAGCCTATAGGATGCAAGACATGGAGGCGGGACGCCCGACCGGCTTGCATCCTGCGGCCGCCTCCCTGTATCCTGCCCTCCCTATCGGGAGGTGGCCGATGGAGCTGAAGGTCGTGCGCATCGAGAAGCCCGACGACGTGAACTTCATCCTCGGCCAGGCTCACTTCATCAAGACCGTCGAGGACCTCCACGAGGCCCTCGTCGGGGCTTTTCCCGGCATCCGCTTCGGCCTGGCCTTCTGCGAGTCGTCCGGCCCGGCCCTCGTCCGTTGGTCCGGCAACGACGAAGAGATGGTCGAGCTGGCCAAGAAAAACGCCCTGGCCCTGGCCTGCGGGCATGCCTTCATCGTCTTCTTGCGGAACGCCTTCCCGATCAACGTCCTAAACGCCGTCAAGATGGTCCCCGAAGTCTGCCGCATCTTTTGTGCCACGGCTAACCCCGTCGAGGTCATCGTCGCCGAGACCGACCAGGGGCGGGGCATCCTGGGCGTCATCGACGGCCTGAAGTCCCGGGGTGTCGAGACGGACGCCGACCGCCAGAAACGCTATGAGTTTCTCCGGAAAATCGGCTACAAGCTCCCGCCGATCCCGTGAGTACCGGGACTCCAAGACGGGGCCGCGTGGGGTCCGGCGTCCCTTGGATGGGGCTTCGGGCTGTCAGAGTTCGTAGGAGCCGAATCCAGGATGGCGGGCGGCGTCTCAGGGGCCGTCTAATAATAGAAGTGACGGAGTGACGAAGTGATGGAGTGATGGAGTGACGGGGTGACGATGCGTCATCGGTTCAGGTCCGGGAGACGCTCAAGACGGGTGCCCGGATAGTAGTGTCCCAGGATGGCCCGATAGTCGAAGCCCCGGAGGGCCATCCCGAAGGCCCCCGTCTGACAGAGGCCGACCCCGTGACCCCAGCCCCGTCCGACAAAGACGACCCGCCGGATTTCACCGTCCGGACCCTGCATCGGCCACATCCGAAATCGGAGCTCCCGTAAACCCAGGACGGTCCGAATCCCAAGACCCCGCAGTTCACACGCCTCACCCGTAGCGGACACAAACCGCAGGTGGACGACCCGGCCGTAAGGCGTCGTCTGAAGAGGCACGACTTGCCGAAGGGGTCCCTCCCACGAGGGACACACCGACCGAATGCGCCGGACAATCTCGGGGCCGTCGAGTTCGACCGTCCACCAAGCGTAGGGGGAGTTCCGGTCCGCCGTCCCGACCCATCCCGTCGGACGGGCATTCTCGACGTAATCTACGTGGTCCCCATGAAGGACGACCTGAAGCCGGTCACCGGGTCCGAGGAGGGCCCACCCGCCGACCCAGGTTTCGCCCCAGCGCTGGAGGACGACCGTGAAGGGGCCCCAGGCGACGTTCCACAGCCGCCCGCTGGGGTCCTGAAGCCGAAGACGACCGTCCTCGACCCCGAGGACGACGGCCTCGGACACCTCCGGGGGAGCTTGGAAAGAACGCCACCGACCGTAGACGCGAAGCCATTCGTCAAAGCGGACCGGTCTCTGCCAGTCAGGGCCGCCGTCCAGCCATCGGACCGCCAGGTCAGCGTCCATCAGGAGAAGCCACAAGAGGCCTCGTCGGAAGTCGCCGTCTAAGTCGCCCCGGAGACCTTCGGCGAGGCGGTCCAGCACGCGTGTGTCCTGGGGCAGGAGGAGATCGTCCCAGCGGGGGTCCCGGAGCCGGCGGCCGAGGGCCTGAAGGAGCTGGCGACGGGTCGGCGGCCGGAGAAGCGGGTCGGTCGGTCGACGGGGGTTTCCCCCGTCCAAGGCTTCAACGGCTCCGGCGGGAAGGCCCATCTGGAGAAGTTCCCTGAGGACTGGCGTCCAGTGTTCCCAACGGGCCGTCTCCGGAAGCGTCCCCTCGACGGGCCACCGGCGGGGTTCGTGAACCCATGAGACAAAGCCCCGGGCCACCGGCGGAGAGGCCCACAGGTCTGCCATCGGGGCACCCTCGACGACCCGAGCCGCCGAGCCGGCGTCGTCGGGGCAGGGGACGCCCTGCAGGTAGGGAGCCGCAAACCGCGGAAAGATGAACTCCGCCGAGTCCGTATGCCCCCCACAGGTGCTCGTGTAGAAGGCCTGAATCGGCTCACCCCCGTAAGTCAAGACCTCTCCCCGGGTCTCCGCAACGGCCGCGTAGGCCAGGGGGGCCTGATCGGGTTCGGGGACGCCCGCATAGACCTGACAGGCCGGCGTGGCGCAGAGGTCGTAGCCCCGGCTGGCATAGCCGTTTCGATTCCGGACGGCGTACGTCCGAGCGGCGACCGCCTGTGCCTTGAGGGCCTCCAGGGCCGGGAACTTCTGGGGGTTCAACTCCTGAACGAGCACGCCGATGAGGTAGTCCTCCAAGGGGAGGACGTTTACGAGGGCGACCTTTCCCTCCGGAAGGGGTACAAGCCGTAAGGTCCCCGGATAGCGTTGACCCCGCCACATGAGGGCCGACTCGGCGACTATCTCCAGGGGTCCATCGGCCGGCACGGTCGCTACCCACGAGCCGCTGACGACCTGGAAGGCCGCCAAGGTCGGTTGGACCGATCCGGCACTCCCGCGGTCCAGCCAGCCCTCGTAGCCGTCCTGCCGGAGGCGTCCGAGAAATGCTCGAGCAGAGGCTTCGTCCGTCCAGGGTCCGGCCCGGACCCGCCACCGGTCCTGAAAGGCTTCGACCCGCCATCCAGGCCCATCGGGAAACTGCTGGCGGAGCCGGTCCCGGAGGGCCTCGGCCTGAGTCCGGTCCCGCAGGGCGGCGACCTGAATCCAGACGCCGGCCGACGTCTCTGGCGTTCCGTTCGAGTCCCGCAAGATGGGCACGACCCGCAGGGTTTCCCCGGCCGCCAGTCTCCGAACCTCCGAGGGTCCCCGCCGGACTCCACAGCCCCGGGGACACTGGACTTCGATGGGGTCCGTCGTCTCGACGAGGCCGACCCGGATCATCGAGGCGGGCAAAGCCTCTTCCCGCCGGACCTCCGACGGCGCCGTCTTGGGATATCCCGGCGGCCGGGCCGTCCGACAGGCAGGGAGGAAGACCCAGAGCATGAGGATGATGAGGATGACGTAGGTACGATGGAGAATCCCAACGCGGCCCTGGACGAGAAGGCCGAAGCCCCCAACCTGCAATGCCCAGTCCCCATTCCGCGTCCAGCCCCACGCACGGTCCATCCCGCAGCCCTCATCAATGCACTTCAATGCACTTCGCCCGCCGGAAGGACCTCCGAGGGTCGACGCCAGTCGACCGACCGCCAGGTCCCGGACCGAAAGAGGCGGTCTAAGAAGGCCAGCGTGGCCGGGTACGGATGGGCGATGACGACGACCGGCCGGGAGTCCCGACGCGCTCGGGCCACGACCTGTCGCCACCGAGCAGGCAACTCCTCGGGCGAGGCGTCCGCATCGAAGAAGAAGGTCCGACGCAGGCAGGGGATGCCGAAACGGTCGGCCGCATCGCAGAGGTAGGAGCGGGCCGCCGTCCGGCTGTCGATGAAAAATCGCAAGCCCAGGCTCTGACCGGCTTGGACGACCCGAACCATCGTGGGAAATTCCTGCGACGCCCGGGAGCCCATGTGCTGATTGAGGCCCTTGGCACAGGGCAGGATGCGGCGCGCATGGGCGAGGATGCGGTAAACGTCCGAAGCCGCCATAGAGGTAGAGACGGCCATCGGACCGGGGTCGGCGTCGGGGCGGATGGAAGTCATCGGCAAGTGAATCAAAACGTCCCGGCCCTGGCGACAGGCTTCCCGACCCAGTCGCTCGGCCACGGCCCCATCGGGGAGGACGGCGATGCTCACGAAGGGGGGCCACTGCAGGACGGTTTCGGCGGTAATAGCATCCCGACCCATATCGTCCATGACCCAAACGACGGGGGCACCCGACGAGGGCATCCGGCCCGGACCCGGGCTATGCCCGTCCGAGCGGGGTCGCTCCGACGACTCGGGGAGATACACGACGGGAGGGCCCGAAGGACGCCGGGGCGAGGAGGAGGGACCGACCGGAAGGGACGGCAAAGGTCGGTGACCCTCCAGGACAATGACCCACAGGGCCAGCGTCACCCAGACCGTGCTGACCAGGCTGAGGCAGAAGGCACCAGTCGCCCGACGGTTCATGCGGCCTTACTGGAAGAGAGCTTCTGAAGTTGTTCCCGGGCAAACTGCACGACCGCATCCCCACGGATAAAGCCCGTTTCGGTGTCCCAGCCTTCCTGCTGGTAAGGAACGGCAGGCGGCAAGCCGTCAGGCCCCAGCCATGCGCCCTGGATGCGGCGGTAACGGGCGACCGGAAGCCATAGGAAGAGCTCCGCATTCACGGGCACTGCGTCATACGCCGCGGCCGTCCCCCGGGAGCGCTCGCCGACCGAGACGGCCCGCTGGTGGTCCTGCAAGACCGCCGCCAAGACCTCGCAAGCCCATCCGGTGCTCCGGTCCTGGATGACGACGAGGGGGCCCCGATAGACGACGGCTTCTCGCTGAAAGGTGTAATTCTGGTCATAGACCCGCTGAGACCCCTGGAACTGACCGCCGCTCCCCTCCGCCAGGAACAGGTTGGCCAGCCGCCAGGCCACGACGGGCTGAAGCTCTGTGCAACCGCGTAGGTCCAGGATGAGACCGTCCAGCCCGCGGGCTTGCCACGCGCGCAGGTAGTCTCGAACAGACCGGTCGCCGACCTCGCCGACTTCGTACAGGTGCAGATACCCGACCCGCCGGTCGGCATCATACTCAGCCTGCAGTACGACGGGCGGCAGGGCCTTACGCACGAGGTCGACGTACTCGGGCTGGTCCGCCCGCCGCCGCCAGACGGCCAGGCGGACCCGAGTCCCGGGTGCCCCCCGCAGGCGGTAGTAAGCCTCGACGGCCGTCATCCGAACGGCCGGAGCGTCGTCGATGGCGTAGACGGCGTCCCCGGGAGCCAGGCCGGCCTCGGCCGCCGGACTCCCGGGCCACACGGCCAGAATCAAAAAAGCGGACCGCCGGTCATCCAACAGACGGAGGCCCACGTCCCCCTCGGGGGCACGATGATACACCCAAAAGTTGCGGACTTCCGGGGTCAGGACGGACGTATTCTGACCCAGGGCCTTGGCCATCCCGACGAGGGCTCCCCACCGGACCGTCCCGTAGTCGGGAGGCTCCACGTACTTCTGATCGATTAAATAAAGGACTTCTGTGAAAATCTTAAAATACCGATACGGCGGCTGGGCCTTCGTGTAGCGGGCCCATAACTGAAAGCCTACGGCGGCCCCCGCCAGGAGGACCCCGCTTCCCAAAAGCCACCACCGCCATCGACGCATCGACCTACCTCCCCTCATAGAATACAGGGGGTGGAATCAGGAATGCAAGATGGAAGTGACGGAGTAACGGAGTGACGGAGTGACGAGTAACGAGTGACGAGTGACGGGGTGATAATCCGGTACCAGGTCTCGGGGACCGGGTATCGGGCCCCGGTCTCGGTCCTCGGTGCTCGGTGTCCGGCCCTCGGCGCGAATCCGGTACCGGGTATCCGGTACCAGGTGCCAGGTACCCGGGACCTGGAACCCGGTATCAGGCACCTGTCTTCGAAAAACCCGCACACCGGGTATGCAAGATGGAAGTGACGGAGGGATGAAGTGACGAGTGACGAGTAACGAGTGACGAGTAACGGGGAATAAATCATTGCCCTACTGCCCTATTGCCCTACTGCCGTTCTCCCCGTCATTCCGTCACTCCGTCACTTCCCTCATCCCGACAGGCCGAGAAGACGTCGGACCCCGGGAAATTGGAGGACCGACTTCAGCAGGTTCAGATGCCAGTCGAAGTGGGCTCGGGCCTGGACGAGACCCAAGACGCCGTCCCGCTGGACGAACCGGAGGAGCCATTCGATCTGCCGGTCGTCGAGCCGGGCAAACATCTTGCGCAGGGTGTAGCCGGCCTGAATCTCCGGCCCCAGAACCTGCCGAACACGGCGCTCATAGGGCGTCAGGTCGATTCGGCGGAGGGCATCCCGACGGAGGCCTTCGGCGATGACCTCGGCGGCTATCTCGGCCCCAACCATGCCGTAGTAGATGCCCCCGCCCGTCGTCGTCTTGACCTGGCCGGCCGCCTCTCCCACGGCCACGACCCGGTCGGCCACCATCGGGCCCTGCCAACCCTGGGCGATGGGCTTGTAGTCGACGGGAATCCGGCGGCGGGGGTCCAGGGCCCACGTCGGGCCGTACCGATCCAAAAAATTCCGGACCAGGGGTCGGATGGGAGCCTCGGCCATCAGACCGGCTCGGACCATATCCGGGTGAATCGGCACGACCCAAGCAAAGGCACCGGGGGCCACGAAGCGGCCGATGTAACAGGTCGTGGAATCCAGGGGTCGACGAACGGGGACATGGGCCTGCGCCGCCCGCAGGAAGTCCAAGGGCCGTCCCAGGCCCAGCCGCCGGTGAAACCGGAAGTTGACACCCGTCGCCAAGACAAGGAGTCGGGCCTGTTCCCGAAAGGGTGCGCCATCGGCCCGCCGGAAACCCTCGAGGGTGACGCCTCCGGACTCGACGTGGAGTGACTCGACCCTATAGCCCGTCCGGACGACGACGCCCCGGGCGGCGGCCTGCCGAGCCAGGGACTCGTCCAGTTGGTCCCGACGGACGGCGTAGGCGAGGACCGTCGGGTGGCGGTACACGAAACCCGTATCGTTGGGTCCGACGAAGCGGATCGTCTGGATCTCCGCGAGGACGGTCTCCCGGGGCAGGTCCCAGCGTTGGAAGGCTTCGGCACCCACGATCCCCGTGCAGACCTTGCCGGCTCCGATGGACGGACGGTTGTCCAGGACCAGGACCGCAAAGCCCGCCTCGGCCAGCCGTTCGGCCGCGTGCAAGCCCGCGGGGCCGCCCCCGACCACGACCACGTCCCACCGGTCCAAGCGGTACCTCCGACAAACCGGCGCAGATTCGGAGCGTTTCCACCCGAGCCGGGCTTCCATTTTGACGGAATCCCGCGGGAGATGGCAAACTGGGAGTAGAAGGGACGGAGTGACGAGTGACGGGTGTCGGGTGTCGGGTACCGGGTTCGGTGTCCGGCCTTCGGTTCTCGGCCCTCGGTCTGGACGAGAGATGTCAGGTACCTGGAACATAGACGCCCAGAGGCGTTTGGAGCGTGCGCATCGCCTTCCTCACACCGGGCTTCAGTCGCGATGAAGCCGACGGGTGTATTCCGGTCGTCCGGGACCTGGTCCGGACGATGGCCCGTTCCCACGAGGTCCACGTCTTCGCCCTCCGATACCCCTACCGGCGGGACCGGTACCTCCTGGACGGGGCCGTCGTCGATGCCTTGGGCGGAGCCCGGCGGACGGGTCTCCGGCGGCTGGCGTTTCTCCGGTGGGCCTGGGCCTTCATCCTTCGGCAAGCCCGCCGATGGCGCCCCGACGTCTTCCACGCCTTTTGGGCCGACGAGCCCGGCTTCCTGGCCGTCGCCGTCGGCCGCCGCCTCGGGATCCCGACCGTCGTGTCCGTCATGGGTGGCGAGCTGGTCGCCCTGCCGGACATCGGCTACGGGGGCCAACTCAGTCGCCTCAACCGGTGGTTCGTACGGGTGGCCCTCCGAGGGGCGGCTCGGGTGACGGTCGGGTCTTGGGCCGTATACCGAAGGGCCGAGGCCTGGGTCCCGACGGGCCGGCTCGAGCGGCTCCCCCTGGGTGTGGACACCCAACGATTCCATCCCTACGCCGGACCGTCCAGTCCGTGGACCGAAGGGGGCATCCATCTCCTACAGGTGGCCTCCTTGGTCCCCGTGAAGGACCCGACGACGGCCCTCCGGGCCATGGCGATCGTGGTCGGCCGTCGCCCGGACGTGCATTTTCACGTCGTCGGCGATGGTCCCTTGCGGGAGGCCCTCCGCCGTCTGGCCCGGGACCTGGGCATCGAGCCCCATGTGACCTTCCACGGGTTCGTGCCTCGTGACCGTCTACCGGCCTACTACCGGGCCGCCCACCTGTGCGTCCTCTCGTCCCGCTATGAGAGTCAGGGCATGGTCACCTTAGAAGCCGCCGCCTGTGCCCGAACGACCGTCGGCACGGCCGTCGGCCTGATCCCGGACCTGGAGCCGGCGACCCGAGCCGTACCGGTCGGTGATCCCGAGGCCCTGGCCGAGGCCCTGACCGACGTCCTTCGGGACCCCGACATGCCGAAAGCCCTGGGACGGGCCTGCCTGCAGGCCGTCGCCGCCGGCTACACCCTCACCCACACCGTGGCCCATTGGGAGGCCCTCTATGAAGCCATTACGGCCGACTCCGACGGTCAGCCCCAGCACCATCCAGAATAGCAGGTAGGTCGGTGTAAAGCCGAGGAAATAGTCCACAATCCCGTGGAGCAGAAACGCCAGGAGGCTCCCGCCCAGGCCGATCAGCCAGGGACCGGTCGGGAGGACTGCCCGCCGGCGAATCCGCCCCATCGCCCGTATCCACTCCATCACCCCAATGCCCACGACCCCGACGAAGGCGGCCGTCCCCAACAGGCCCAGGTCGGCCAGAAGCTCCAGGTAGAGACTATTGGCATGGACCCGCTCGTCCCACGCTGTCATCCCCAGGTAGCGGCCATAGAGCCGCCGAAAGTTGTCCGGCCCGACGCCGAGGAGGGGCCGTTCGGCCCACATCTGCCGGGCGGCCCGCCATAGGTCCAGCCGGGAAACCGACGGCGGGGTACGGGGCCGGTCATCCCGGGGCCGATGGGTCAGGGGGACGAAGTCCATCGGACCGGACCCCGGTCGGACGCGCACGACCGTCTCGCCCTCGGGCACGCCCCGATGCCGAAATCCAAAGAGGCCGGGGATCGACACGTCCCAGGCGAGACGGTATTCCCCCGGCGGCAGGCGAATGGGCACGGATACACGCAGACGCAAAGTCCCGCCGGGCGGCACGTCCCGAGGGATCGGGACTTCCGTCGGGGGCCACAGCTCGACCCGCTGACCGTCGGCGCTCAACCAACGGTGGCCCAGGGCAAAGGGACGCTCGCCCCCGGCCCGCCACGGGGCCCGACCCGTGTTCTGGACGACCACGACCACCGACGCCGTCTCCCCCGCCCGGACATCCAGGAACGCCGGGACGACGTACCGAGCCCCGTACCAGCCCCGCTCCCCCTCCGTCTGAAATCGAAGCCGAAACGTCGGCTCCCCCAGAAGGCCCCCCACCGTCAGGGCCAGGCTTCCCAGGACGACCCCGGCCATACGGGCCGTTGTCCGGTCCCGTAAGACCAATCGGCTCCCGAGGACCATCCCCCCCAGAACGACCCCCAGCGTCAGCAGGCCCGCCCGACTGAAGGTCAGCCCGACGGCGACCGTCCCGATAACGGCGACGGCCAGGGACGACCATCGGAGGACCCGTCGCCGGGCCGTAACCGACACGGCGACGGCCAGGGGGACGACCATCTCGAAAAACATCGCCGCAATCGTGGTATAGAGGAACGTCCCACTCAACCGCCGCTGACCCCCGACACGGCTCGGAGCCTCCCGAAAAAGGGCCAGCACGCCGTCCAGGGCCGGACCCGCCACCATCTCCCCCAGGCCCATCAGCATGCCGACGCCCGCCCCCAGGACGACGGCCGTCAGGAGACCGGCGACCCGCCGACGGTCCCGGGCCATATCGACGGCCATCCCAAACACGCAGAGCCCCAAGACAAAACGGCCCACGAACTTCAGGGACTCCCATCGGTAGGCCGGCGCCGTCCAGGCCGATAGGACCGCCGTCAGGAGGAACGCTCCGATGGGTAGGGACGGGGTGGCGAAGTGACGGAGCAACGAAGGGACGGAGTGACGAAGGGACGAGGTGAGGATTCGGTGCGGATATCGGGCCCCGGACTCGGTCCTCGGTGCTCGGTATCCGGCCCTCGGCTTGCCGACGCCGAGGAGCAAAGGCCGAACACCGAACCGGGCACCCGATGCCTGGAACCCGATACCTGACCTAAGACCCGTGCCGGATTCCTACCGAACCGTCGGACCGTGCCGAGTCGGTGCAGAAGCCAGGCGCCGACGGCGGCGACCGCCCCCAGTTCCAGGCTCGTGAAGACGAAGCCGGGCAGTCGCACGAGGGGCCGAACCGTCTCAAAGGGCAGAAGCAGGGCCAAGCCGACGGCCAGCCGATAGACCCACCGGCCGGTATCGCCGCCCGACCCGTTCTTTCGGGATTCCATGTCGATCCCCAGTGACGGGTGACGAGTGACGAGTAACGGGTGACGAGTAACGAGTAACGGGGGACGGGTACCGGGTGTCGGGTACCGGGTTCGGTGTCCGGCCTTCGGTTCTCGGCCCTCGGTCTGGATGTCAGGTGCCGGGTCCCGGGTGTCGGGTGCCGGACACCTGGAACCTGGGACCCGGTACCCGGTACCGAATCGACGCCGAAGGCCGGATACCGAGCGCCGAAGGCCGGCACCCGGCCCCCGATACCCGGTACCGGATTATCCCCCCGTCACTTCGTCATTCCTCACCCGTCACTCGTTACTCGTCACTCGTCACCCGTTACTCGTCACCCGTCACTCGCCACCCCGTCACCCCCTACATGACATCACTACGTCACACTGACAATATGGTCCGGGCTTGACATCCCGAGGGAAATTCTTATCTTAAGACGGCAACAGGACAGGGTCCACGGAGCGACGCGATCGGCTCCCACGGACCCGACGGAACGTTCGACGAAGTCCGAACGGGGCCACTGCCTAAGGGTATGGGCGTCGGGTCTTAGGCACCAGGTTCCAGGACGCCCTTTCTTAAGACCTGGTACCCGGTCCCTGAGAGCCGGTACCTGGCACGAGAGGTATGAGGCCGGGCAAGTTCGTACTCTTAGACCGTATTGGAGGTTCATCATGAAAGAAACGTGGACCCGTAGAGCCAAGGTCGCGCTGACGGGGCTGGCCTTCGTGGCTCTGTTTGGCGTGGCCCTCCAGGGTTTGATTTCGACCCCCCAAGGGTTGGCCGGGGATGACGCCACGGTTAACGTCACGGCCACCGTCGTTGGCACCTGCTTGTTCGAACCTATCAGCCCCACCACCACCCTAAATTTTGGGAACTTGGACCCCAGCGTCGGGACCGACGTTACCGCGACGACGAGCCTTGATTTCTGGTGCACCAAAAACGCGACATATACAGTCACCGACGATGATGGTCTCTACGAGACGGGACCTAACCAGAACCGGATGAAACATGCTACATTAGCTGAATATATACCTTACTCCTTCAGCTATACCCCCACAACAGGTAGTGGGGCGGGGAAAGGCAGTCCCATCACGCTCAACATCTCGGGCACCGTCCTGGGGTCTGACTACATCAACGCTTCGGCCGGTTCCTACAGCGACACGGTCACGGTGACCATCAGCCCGTAGTAGGCGGCCGATCCGACAGGGGCGGGCCAAAGGTCGGCCCCGACCCCTGGGGCTCGGCCCCGCCCCTGGCACCCGGCTCCGATCGGTGTCCGGCCCTCGGTTCTCGGCCCTCGGTCTGGATGTCAGGTGCCGGGTACCGGGTGTCGGGTGCCGGTTTCGGTGTTCGGTCCTCGGTTCTCGGTCTGGACGAGAGATGGAGGAAGGTCGCATCTCCCTCATCCCTCCATGACCGAAGGCCGGATACCGAGCACCGAAGGTAACCCAGTACCTCTAAGCCGATCCGTATCCATCATGCAAGGAACGTGGGCGCGTAGAATCGAGGTCGTGCTGACGGGGCTGGCCTTCACGACTCTGTTTGGCGTGGCCCTATGGGACTTGATTTCGATCCCCCCAAGGGGGTTGGCCGGGGATAACGCTACGGTCAACGTAGGTGCCTACGTCGTCGAGATGTGCCGGTTCAGGTCCCCCCGGAGCGCCACCCTGAACTTTGGGAATCTGGACCCGGCCGTCGGGACCGACGTTACCGCTACGACGACGCTGACCTTCTGGTGCCCCAAAAATGTGAAATATACAATCATCGACGATGATGGCTTCTATGACGAAGGGACCGGACAACACAAGATGAGACATGCAAGTTTGACAGAATATATCCCTTATTCCTTTTGCTATACCAGCAAGGGTCCTGCCCCCATTCCCTGTAGCCCAGACACGATATCCGACCAGGGTAGGGCGAAGGGCAAAGACATTACACTCAACATCTCGGGCACCGTCCTGGGGTCTAACTACATCAACGCTTCGGCCGGTTCTTACAGCGACACGGTCACGATGACCATCAGCCCGTAGTAGGCGGCTCATTTGAGAAGTGACGGAGTGACGGAGTGACGAGTAATGAGTGACGGGTGACGAGGAACGGGTAAGGGGCTCCTCCTTCGGTGTTCGGCCTTCGGTTTTCGGCCCTCGGTCTGGACGAGATCGGTGTCCGGCCTTCGGTTCTCGGCCCTCGGTCTGGAAAAGGAGGGTGGGAAAGTCGTACTCCTCATCCCTCCATGACCGAAGGCCGGAAACCGAGCACCGATTTGTATCCCGCGCTCGCATTCTGTATCCTGCATATCTCAAGTTTGGGTATCAGGTACCAGGTGCCGGGTACCGGCTTCGGTGTTCGGCCTTCGGTTTTCGGCCCTCGGTCTGGATGTCAGGTACCGGGTGCCGGGTGCCGGACACCTGGAACCTGGGACCCGGTACCCGGTACCGAATCGACGCCGAAGGCCGGAAACCGAGCACCGAAGGCCGATACCCATTCTCGTACGGCCGATGGAGTCGTCCAAATTCGTGAAGACGTCTCTGCTGGCCCTTTGGGCGGGTCTCCTGATGGTCTCCGTCCCGGTCCGTTCGGCTGGGTCGTGGCGGGTCACGCCGATTCGGGTCGAATTGGACGCCCGGGCGCGAAGCGCCACCGTGACGGTCATCAACGAGGGCGACGAGCCCCTCCATCTTCAGGTGAAGGCCTTTGAGTGGACGCAGGACGAGAAGGGGGATGACCAGTACCATGAGACGGACGACCTCATCTTCTTCCCGAAACTCCTGGAGGTCAGACCCAACGATGCCCGCATCCTGCGGGTGGGCCTGAAGGCGCCGGCGGTCGCCCGGGAGCGGACGTACCGCCTATTCCTGGAGGAAATCCCGGCCCCCCGCAAGCCCCGGGAAGAACGAAGTGCAGAGGTCGCCATTGCCCTCCGCTTCGGTTTGCCGATTTTCGTGAAACCGGTGAAGGAAGAGCCGAAGGGGACCCTCGAGGGCGTGACCCTTTCGAACGGCCAGTTGAACGTCGTCGTGCGCAACGTCGGCAACACGCACTTTTTCATCGAGTCCATCTCCGTCCGGGGCCGAGACGCGAATGGGCGGGAGGTCTATACGCAGGACCTGAACGGATGGTACCTGCTCGGCGGGGCGACCCGGACCTACACTGTGAAGGTCCCGGCCGACGTATGCCCGAAATTGAACCGGCTGGACGTCGGTGTGAAGACGGACCGGTTCGAGATGAAGGGGGGCCTCGACGTGCGGGCCAGCATGTGTACGGGCCCGGCGGCCCCTGCGTCGGCTCCCGAACCGGCCAGGCCCCCGGCGCCATCCCAATCGCCTCCGACTCCCCCGGCGTCTTTGCCTGCACCGCCGTCGCTCCCCCCGGATATCCCGGCCCCACCCGCCGGTGCGGCGCCATCCATCCAAGCCCCGCCCGTGAGTGCGGGGTTATCCCTTCCAGGCCCGGTCACCCAAGACATCCCCGCCCCGCCCGCCGGCGGAGCCCCGGTCCTTGCCCTCATCCAGGGCCGGCGTTTCGATGAGGCCGTGCGGGTCAGTCTGGAACACCTCCGTCAATGGTCGGGTCCGGGATGGCTCCTGCAGGTCGAGATCGCCTGTCAGCCGCAGACGATCGTTGAGGACGCTTCAAGGCTTCGGCCGCCGGAACGGATTTATCTGTTTCCCCGCACGGTCGGCGGTCGTTCGTGTTATGCCTTAGCCTACGGGATCTTTCGGAGCGTCTCGGAAGCCCGGCAGGCCCTCAAGGCGGTGGAGGCCGCCGCTTTGGACCTGGCATCCGCACCGGTCTTGGTTTCGGTCGCCGACGTCCTGAGACGGGCGAGGTAGGGCTCAAGATGCCGTTTGCGAGGACCCAGCCCCGGGGACTCCGTCTATCCGGTGTCTTGGGGCTTGCGGTCTTCATCCTGTCGGCCTTTTCGGTCTCCCATGCTCAATCGGCCCTTGAACCCATCATCGTCGCCGTCGTTCTGAATCAGGAACCGAAGGGGGAGTTCATCGTCTACATGACGCCGGAGGGGGATTTTCTGGTCCGGGTCGAGGACCTCGCCGGCATGGGCATCCGGGTCCCACCGGGTCCGGTCACGGACATCGAGGGACAGGCTTACCGGTCCCTGCGGTCCATCACCGGGGTGACCTTTGAATTCGATGAGAGGACGCTGACTCTGCGTATGACGGTGCCTCCGGCCCTCTTGCCGCCGCAGGTCTTCGACTTTCGGCCCGAGCGGCCGCGTAACGTCTACTATCCCCGAGACTCCGGGGGCTTCATCAATTACGACGTGACCTACACCGTCGGGAACGGCTTTCAGTTTCAGAGTCTGAGCGGGGTCGGCCAGGTCGGTCTTCGGCTTCGGGACGTCCTGTTCTTTTCGGACGTTTCTTATTTACGGACGCCGACGTTCCGTCGGTGGGTCCGGCTGACGACCCAGGTCGTTTACGACGACCGGTCCTCGATGAACCGGCTCGTCGTCGGGGACTTCCTGGGCAGTTCCGGGGAGCTGGGCGGGGCCCTTTCGTTAGGCGGCGTGAGTTTTAGCCGGGTCTATTCGATCAATCCCTACCTCATTCGGTTCCCGACGTGGTCCTTTGTCGGAACGGCGGAACTGCGCTCGACGGTACGGGTTTTCATCGACGGCCAGCCCGTCCGGACCGTGGAGGTCGCTCCGGGGGTCTTTGAACTTCGGAATCTGGCTTACTACGGAGGATTTCACACCCTGGAAGTCGTGGTCCGGGATGCTGAGGGGCGGGAGCGGCGGTTTCGGGATGTCTTTTATTTCACCGACGCCCTGCTGGGCCGGGGCAGGCAGGAGTTTCATTACGGCGTGGGCTTCATCCGGGAAGCCTTCGGCGCTGAGAGTTGGCGGTATCGGGACCTGGCGGCCCTGGCCTTTCATCGGGTCGGTCTGACCGACGCCGTGACGGTGGGTCTGCGGGCGGAGGGAGTCCTGGGGGAGTTTTACGGCGGAGGCCCGCTGTGGGCCGTCCGGGTGGGTCCCCTGGGCGTCCTGGCGGGAGCGGCCGCTTACAGCGTCCAGACCCAGGGGGACCGGAAGCCCGGATGGGCCGGCAGTCTTCAGTACTTTTACCAGACCCGACCCTTCGTCCTGGGGGGCTTCTTTCGGTACTTCAGTCGGGACTATGCGAGCCTGCAGACCCGACGCCTTCCCGAACGGCCGCGGCAGGAGCTGGGGGTCAACTTGAGCTGGGGGTCCTCCGTCGTGGGTTTCCTCTCCGTCGGGGGGACTTGGGTTCGGCGTTGGACAGGGCCGGACCGTCAGGCTTGGACGGCGACCTACAGCCGGACCCTTTTTCGACGGCTCAACGTCATCGTGAACTTTCAGCGGGTTCGGGAGCAACGGACCTTCTGGCAGGTCCTGGGGACATTGAACCTCTACGTGGGGCCTCGGCTCATCGCCACGGCTCGGTACGAGCGGGGCTCGGCCGGGACGGGCCTGGGCATACAGGTCCAGAACATCACGCCCGTGGGGGAGGGCCTGGGGTTTCGGGCGTCCGCTCAGCGGACCGAGACGGGTGGAGGCGTCCTATACGCCGGTGAGTCCTTTTTACAGTGGAATACGCGGTACGGGACCTACAGGGGGCTCCTGCAGGGCTTCTGGGGCGACCTGGGGCGTCAGTACACGCTCCAGCTCTCGGCGGCCGGCTCGCTGGCCTATGTCGGTGGCACGTTCGCCTGGGGGCGGCCCATCGTGGACAGCTTTGGCGTCGTCCAGGTCGGGGACCTGGCCGGCGTGCGGGTTTACGTCAACAACCAAGAGATCGGGCGGACGGGCCGTTCGGGGAAACTGTTGGTCCCCGTCCTGAGTTCCTACCTGGACAACCAGGTCTCGATCAACGACAAGGACATTCCCCTAAACTACCGTGTGGGGGAGGTCGTGCGGTACGTGTCGCCGCCGCTTCGGAGCGGTTCGGTCATCCGTTTTGACGTGCGGCCCTTCCAGGCCGTCACGGGGGTCCTAAAGGTCCGTTTCGACGGGCAGGTCGAGCCGGTCGAGTTTCAAGAGGTCCCGATGACCGGTGAAGGCGGGACCTTCGCCGTCCCGACGGGCAGGGGGGGAGAGTTTTACGTCGAAGACGTCCGGCCCGGGCGGTATCGGCTGTCTTTGGAGCACCGGGGCCGCACGTGTATAATCGAGGTCGTCGTCCCGAAATCGGCGGAAGCCATCGTGGACCTGGGAGAGCTCGTCTGTGAGGTGCAGTGAGACGGGCCATGGGCCTGCGTATCCCATATGCGCGTTTTCCGGTAGCCGGGCTCGGTCTTCGGTGCTCGGTGTTCGGCCCTCGGCGTCGATTCGGTACCGGGTGCCAGGTGCCAGGTCCCGGGTACCCCGGACCTGGCGCCCCTGTATCATTCCACATCTCGAATCTTAACAAGGAAGTAAATTTTACCGCGTGAAGCAGGTCGAAGTTTTCGCCGTGCAGGAAGGTGATGACTGGGTAGTGATTACGGTCATCGCCCGCTATTTTTGAAGGTCACGGGGAGAGGCGGCCGGATGCGGCTCACCTATGACCCTCGTTACAACATCGCATACATTTGCTTAAAGGATAAGAAAACGGAAGAAGTGGAATCGATTCAAATTAGTGATGAGTTGATTATCGATATTGCTCCCGACGGGACCATTTACGGCATCGAACTCTTAAACGCGAATGAGCAACTCGGACGGGAGGGTACAGGGCGTTTCCTGGTTGTCAACGAAGCGACGGGCGAACAGGTGGAGTTACCCCTACCGACGGGGGTCGGCGGATAGGGCTCTGTTAAGAAATGGCAGGATGCAAACCCCATGGGCGCGTTTTCGGAAATGAACGAGAATCAGGATCCGGCCTTCCATTCAGGTATCCGGTACCAGGTGCCAGGTCCCGGGTACCCGGCACCGGGGACCCGATACCTGGTACCGAATCGACGCCGAGGGCCGAACACCGAGGACCGAGCCCAGCCATAGGTACCGGGTTCCAGGTGTCGGGTACCGGGCACCGGGTACCGAGTACCCGGTATCCGAGATGGGAGAGGTCGGGGGTGAAGTTCAGTAAGCCTTGGGTCTTGAGCATGGTGTTCGTGTTGGGCCTGGGGGCCCGGACGGTATCGGCCCAGTGCTCCGTCACGGCGACCCCTATCGACTTTGGGTCTTATGACGTCTTTCGTGCTACACCTCTCACGGCCACGGGGACGATCACGGTCGACTGTGACGCGGCGCCGCCCCCGGACGTCGTTATTCAGATCGGGCCGAGTGCGAACTCGGGGGGCTTCCATCCCCGGCAGATGAAGCACGTCACCGGTCCGGACCGACTGAATTACAACCTGTTTACGGACTCCACGATGACGACCGTCTGGGGGGACGGGACACCCGGGACGGCGACGGTCACCTGTGAGCAAGTCGTGAAGCCAAAGCCCTGCGTCCGGGTCGTGTATGCCCTGCTTCCGGCAGGCCAGGACGTGGCCGTCGGGCCGTATCAAGACGTCGTGACGGTGACGATCCTGGTCGTCCCGAAGCCGAAACAGTAGTGCCGGTATCGGGTTCCGGGGTTCGGCCCTCGGTGTCCGGGATGCGGTGCTCGGCGGCCGGGCCCTCGGTGTCCGACTCGGGGTCGCCCCCAGCCGATACCTGGGATCCCAAGCCCGGACGGCCGACTTCCCTTCAGAAGTGGATTTACGATGCGGGCAGAAATGGACCTTTCGGCCTGCCTGACCGACGGGTGTGACCCACGGGCCTGGGCCTCCCGGGTCTATCATGCCGACTATTTGTCTCCCTCGGTGGCCTATGCGTGGGTCCGTACCCAGACGGACCCGCCCGTCTTCCTCTTAGAGAGCGCCGAGGGTCCCGAAAAGATCGCCCGCTTCTCGATCATCGCCGGAGACCCCCTGACGACGGTCATCGGGTCCTTTGAGGCCGACGACCCGGTCTGGCCCCAGTTTGAACGGGCCTGCCGGCAGTGGTTTGCGACGGACTTACCCGACGAATGGCCGACCCGTCCCTTCCTGGGTTGGTACGGCTACGTCGCCTACGAGATGACCCAGCGGTTTGAGCGTATCGCTTTCCGGCATCCCCGGGACCTGGCCATCCCCGACTTTGCCTTCATGTTTCCGGGCCAACTCGTCGTCTTCGACCACCGCCAGCGGACGATGCACCACTGGTGGCATCAGAGCCGCACGCCGTGGACCTGGCGGGACCCCTGGTCCCGGGTATCGCCGCCCCTCCTTTTGCCCCGCCGAGAGCCCCGTTCGGACTTTCGGGCTGAGCCGACCCTGAGCATGGACGAGTTCGCCGAGATGGTCGGACGGGCCCGGCAGTACATTCGGGAGGGCGACATCTTTCAGGTCGTTCTCTCCCAGCGGTTTGAGCGGCCCTGGTCGGGGGACCCCTGGCCCGTCTACCGGGTCCTGCGAAACTGGAACCCGTCGCCCTACCTGTTCTATCTGGACTATGGGACCTTTGTGCTGTTGGGGAGTTCCCCGGAGATGCTCGTCCGACAGGTCGGCGATACGGCCTGGATCCGGCCCATCGCCGGGACCCGCCGTCGGGGCCGGGACGAAGCCGAGGACCAGCGGCTCGTTCAGGAACTCTGCCAGGACGCCAAGGAGCGGGCCGAACACGTCATGCTCGTGGACCTGGCCCGCCACGACCTCGGCCAGGTCGCCGTACCGGGAACCGTGCGGGTCACCCGCCTCATGGAGGTCGAGACGTATTCCCACGTCTTTCACCTGACGTCGGAGGTCCAGGCGACGGTCCGACCCGACGTGTCGCCCCTGCAGGTCCTGGCGGCCGGCTTTCCGGCCGGGACCGTCACGGGGGCCCCGAAGATCCGGGCCATGGAGATCATCGACGAACTGGAGCCCGTCCGACGACAGTTCTACGCCGGCGGGGTCGGGTACGTCGGGGCGAATCGGCGGATGGACTTCTGCATCACGATTCGGACGGGCCTCGTCACGGACGGCCGTCTCATCGTACAGGCGGGCGCCGGCATCGTGTGGGACTCGGACCCCCGGCGGGAGTACCGGGAATGCCAGCACAAGGCGGGCGCCCTGCTCCAGGCGGCCGAAGAAGTGGAGGTCGGTTCCCGGTGACCGGCCCTCGGTGTCCGGCGATTCTCCGACCCGGCCTTTCAGGTGAACGCGTGGGAGATAAAAGAGACTCATGAAGAGGGCGGAGACATACCCGATGGGGGCTCGGATCCATCATTGGCAAAATCTGGAGGTGTGGCAAAAGGCCCACCGGATGGTCTTAGATGTGTACCGGGTCGTTCAGCGTTTTCCCGCGGCGGAGCGCTTCCGAATGACCGATCAACTGTGCCGGGCGGCGATTTCGGTGCCGACCAACATCGCCGAGGGAAAAGGTCGAAATTCAATTCGGGAGTATATCGCCTTTCTCTCCATTGCCCGGGGATCGGTAGAAGAAGTCCAATATTTGCTTCTTTTAGCCAAAGATTTAGGTTATCTGGATGAGGCTTGCTACCATCGGCTCCATCAGGGCTACACGGATGTCGGCAAGATGCTCACCCGCCTAATAAGGGCTTTGGGAAGGTGAGTTCGACCGTCCCCGCCGAGGGCCGAGCACCGAAGGCCGAGGGCCGAGACTGCGGAGCAGGAGTCATGATCATCCTCATCGACAACTACGACTCGTTTACGTACAACCTTTACCATCTGCTCGTACAGATGGACCCGGACGTCCGGGTCTTTCGGAACGACGCCATCTCCGTCGAGGGCGTCCTGGACCTCCGACCCGACGCCGTCGTCATCTCGCCGGGCCCCGGACGGCCGAGCGAGGCGGGCATCTGTATCGAACTCATCCGACGGGCCGGGGGCCGCATCCCGATGCTGGGCGTGTGTCTCGGCCATCAGGCGATGGCCGAGGCGACGGGCGGCCGGGTCATTCATGCCCCGACGCTCCTCCACGGCAAAACGAGTTCGATCCGGCATGAGGGCACTCCCCTGTTTCGGGACGTGGCGAACCCCTTTGAAGCGACGCGCTATCACTCCCTGGCCGTCGACCCCGACGCCTTGCCGTCTGATTGGGCCATCTCGGCCTGGGCCGACGACGGGGTCGTCATGGCCATCGAACACCAGCGGTGGCCGATGGCCGGCGTCCAATTTCATCCCGAATCGATTCTGACCCGGGAGGGTCCCCGCATCGTCGAGAACTTCCTGCGGCACTACGCCGGATGGCCGTGGAAGCGGGAATGAGGGATTGGGCTGGAGGGCAGTAAGGCAGTAAGGCAATCAGGCAGTAGGGCAATAAGGCAGTAGGGCAGTAAGGCAATAAGGCAATCAGGCAATCAGGCAGTAAGGCAGGAGGGCAATAAGGCAGGAGGACAATGGGGCGGTGGGTTACCCATCCAAGCGGGGCTCCATATCCAAGCTCCCCGAATCCCGCCGGTATCGGTATTCGGTACGGGTGCCATTCATTCAGGTACCAGGCACCAGGTCCCGGCTTCCAGGGGTCGAGTACCTGGAGCCTGATACCCGGTACCTGAGCCGATCCGACGCTGAAGACCGGATACCGAGCACCGAGCCGGGGACCGGAAAACGCGCCCATCGGGATTGCCTTACTGCCTGATTGCCTTACTGCCCTACTGCCTTATTGCCCTACTGCCTTATTGCCTTACTGCCTGATTGCCCTATTCCCCATACACGGAGAGCCATGTCATGACGGAACTGCGTATCGCCCTCATCGGCCTGGGTGCCGTCGGTCGGGCCTGGGCCCGGCTTGTGACGGAGCGGGCCGAACGGATTCGCCAGCTGTACGACGTCCGCCTCCTCGTGACGGGCATTTTTACGGCCCGTCACGGAGCGGCCATCGACCCGCGGGGCCTGGACTTACCGGAGGCCCTTCGGGCTTACGAAGCGGGGAGCCTCCGGGCCTTGAGCACCCACCCGGCGCCGTCCGACGGCGTGGCCTTTGTCGAGACTTGCCCGGCCGACGTCCTCGTGGAACTCAGCGTCCTGAATCCCCAGACGGGCCAGCCGGCCCTCGACTATGTCCGGACGGCCCTTTCCCGGGGTCTTCACGTCGTGACGGCCAACAAGGGTCCCATCGCCTTGGCCTATCGGGAACTCCGAGCCCTGGCCCGGGCGCAAAACCGCTGGCTCCTCTTTGAATCGTCCGTGATGGACGGGATTCCCATCTTCAGCATGGTCCGATGGGGCCTGCCGGCCGCCGAAATCCGGGGCTTCTACGGCATCCTCAACAGCACGACCAACCTGGTCCTGACCCGGATGGAGCAGGGCCTTTCGATGGAGGAAGCCATCCGCCAGGCTCAGGCCATCGGGATCGCCGAGGCCGACCCCTCTCATGACATCGACGGCTGGGACGCCGCCGTCAAGGTCTGTATCCTCGCCAACGTCTGGATGGACGCCGACCTAAAGCCGACGGACGTGGAACGGACGGGCATCCGGGATGTCCGCCCCGAGGACCTGCGGGCCGCCCTGGACCGGGGCCACCGTATCAAACTCGTGTGCCGGGCCCAGCGGCAACCGCACGGGACGCTCCGGGCCACCGTCCGACCCGAAGAAGTTCCCCTCTATGACCCCCTGGCCCAGACGAAAGAGACGGAGGCGTTTCTCTGCATCGAGTCGGACTCCCTCGCCCCCCTGGCCCTCGTCGAGCGGGCCCGGGCGACGCCGGACCATACGGCTTTTGGCGTCTTGGCCGACGTCCTTCAAATCGCCCGTCTTCCCCACCCCGTTTGGTGAATCCCCGATGGGGAACAGTAACCCCCCACTGCCTTCCCTTCTGGGATATACTTCAGTACGGGTGCCGGGTCTCAGGTCTCGGGTACCCGGCACCTGGGACCCGGGACCGGCTCAACGCCGAGGGCCGGACACCGAGCACCGAAGACCGAGGCCGGCCACTGGAAAAACGCGCCCATCGGGTATGCATATCCTGCATCCATATTTCCCATGGCGTAGGTCTCGGACCGCGCGGGTGTCGCATGGGTGCTTATATCTGTAGGGATTTGGCCGAAGCCGTCCGTCTGGTCCGACGGTGGCGGGCGGCGGGGCTCCGCATCGTGATGGCCAACGGTTGCTTTGACCTCATGCATGGGGGTCACGTGGCTTACCTGCGGGCGGCCGCCGACCTGGGAGACCGTTTGATCGTGGCCGTCAACGGTGACGCTTCCGTCCGTCGGCTGAAGGGGCCCGGCCGGCCTGTGTTTCCCGTGGAACGGCGCCTCCGCATGGTGGCGGCCATCGCCGGCGTGGCGGCCGTATTTCCCTTCGAAGACCTCGATGTCACTCGAATCCTGGCCCGACTCCGGCCCCACGTCCACTGCAAGGGAGGCGACTACGCAACCCCGTCCGCCATCCCGGAGTATCCGATCGCCCTTCGGTTGGGTATCGAGAGCCGCATCGTGGGGGGACCGAAGGTCCAGTCTTCCCGCCGGCTGGTCCCGCTCTTTCTTCGACTTTCTGGAGTGGTGGGGACATGAGGAGCAGACCCCTTCGGTCGGCTTCTGCCCAATGTCCGGCACCCTTGAAGGTCCTTGTCGTTCGGATGAGCTCCTTTGGGGACATCGTTCACACGGTTCCCGCCATCGTCGTCCTGCGACGCCACTTTCCGGATGCCGTCGTCGATTGGCTCGTCCAGGACGGGTACGACCGCTTGGTGATGTGGGTCGAGGGGCTTCGGCGGGTGTGGACTCTGCCGGGTCCGGTCTTGCGCCGACACGCGTCGGTCCAGAGGGCTCTAAGGGCTGAGCGATACACGTGGGCCATTGACTTTCAGGGTCTTTTCAAGAGCGCTCTCTGGACTTGGCGGAGCCGGGCGGCCCTCCGTCTGGGGTTTCACGGGTCGGACCTGTGGGAGCCCGTCGGTGGGGTCTTTTACAACCGCCGTCCGTCGCTTCGTTCCCTCGAGCGGGCCCGTCTCCACGTCATCGAGAAAAATGCCCTGCTCCTGACAGGGATGGGTCTGGACGCCGAGGCCGTCCGGGAGGCCCTTCGGGACCTGTCGGACTCGACCCGACGTCTCGGCTGGCTGAGGGTCTCCTCAGAAGCCGCCGAGCGGTCCTGGGCATGGCTGAGGGCTCAGGGTCTCCGGCCGGGTTCCTTCTGGGTTTTTCAAAGCGGGGCCGGTCGGCATACGAAGCAATGGCCCCTGGAGGCCTGCCGTCAGCTCGTCCGAGACGTATACGAGCGAACTCGACAGCCCGTCGTGATCCTCGGTGGGCCTCAGGAGGTCGAACGGGTCCGAGCCCTCTCGGAGGCCATCCGACCGGCCGATGTCCGGGTGGCCCCGCCGTTGGATTGGGGGGAGCTGGTCGCATTCCTGCAGGCGGCGGCCGCCGTCCTCGGACCCGACACGGGGGTTCTCCACCTGGCCGACTTTCTGGGGACTCCCGTCGTGATGGGGATGGCCCATGAACCGGCGTATCGGAACGGGCCGTTCTTTACACGCCCCGTCAGCCACGCCGTCGAGGTCGGGACTCGGCCGGAGCGGATGGACCCAACGGGCCTGGCGGCCCTACGGGACGCTTTGATCCGGATCCTCGACGCCGGGTCGGGCGGCCCGTAAGCATGGGCCAAGCCTTGCGTCTCGGCGGGGGGTCCTGTATCTTGGAGTCCGACCCCCTGCATAAGACGGGACCGGACATGCGGAAGGTACCGGCCTCCTTTCGGGTGAACGGTCGGGTCTATGAAGTCCTGATCCCGCCCAACCGTCTGTTGGTGGACCTCTTGCGGGAGGACCTTGGCCTGACGGGTACGAAGGTCGGCTGTGACGATGGCTCCTGTGGGGCCTGCACGGTCCTGGTCGGCGGCGTCCCGATGCAGTCCTGCATGATGCTGGCCCTGTGCTATCAGGACGTCGAGATTACGACGGTCGAGGGCCTCGTCGATGGGACCGAGATGGACATCGTGCAGAGGGCCTTCCTCGAGATGGGCGGATCCCAGTGTGGGTTCTGCACGCCCGGCTTGGTCTTAAGCGTGCGGGCCCTCTTGAATCGGGTCGAGGCCCCGACGCCGGAGGACATCCGCCAGGCGATCGCGGGGAACCTGTGCCGTTGTACGGGCTACACCAAGGTCTTGGACGCCATTGCGAAGGCCCTGGAGTGGGCGCGCGAGCATCGTCGGACCGAAACCGTCGGCTCGACGGCCTGACCGGTCCTACGCCCCGGCGGGGGACGTTTCCTCCAGCACGGCCTCGGCAATGCGGTGCAGGGCTCGCTGAATCTCCTCGAATCGCTCCGCCGGATAGCACCGCCGGAGGAGGTCGACCTCCCGGTCGATCAGGGGCTCCAGGCCTTCGTGATACTGACGGGCGCCGTAGAGGAGCAGGTTCTGGGTCAGCCGGTCCCAAGAGAGTTCTCCCTCCCGGTCACAGGTCACGTCCATCCACAGCCAGGGATAGGTCTCCTGCAAGGTCTCGATGATGGTCTGAATTTCCCGACACGCCCGCTCCGGACTTAAGACTCGGGTCAGCAGGTGCCAGGCGTAGCGGTGGCGGCATTGGAGGGAAAGGACGGCTCGGTGCGGGGGCTGGACCTGAGGGAGGTAACGAAGTGTCTCGACCCGGAGGTCCCCCTGGTCGGCCAGGTCGGCCAAGTCTGCAAAGGAAAGGTCCAGGGCCGGCGCTTCGACAAGACTCCAGACCTCCTCGGAGACCGGAGGACTGAGGGCCAACTCCGGCGTCCAGGGCGGGGTGACCCGCCGGACGACGCCGACGGCCATGAGGGCGACTAAGAAGCGGCAGGTCTCAAAGTCGGAACCCGGGGACCGAGCGCAGAGAGACTCGACCGTCTGGGGCGTTTCCATGGTCTTGAGGAAGTCCTCCCACGCGGGTGCGATCGCCAGGTCCTGAATCAGGTCGGCGGACTCCGGGATTCGCTGAAAAGTCGTCTCGAATCCGAGGACTCCCCGCTGGAGGATCGACCAGTGGGGGATCTGCAGGATGGCCGTGTATAACAGCCGGTGCATCGGGATGTTCAGCGTGATGACCTCCTGGGGGATCGAAGGAGTGGCCTCAAAAGACCAGCGGCCTTCGACCCAAGTGAAGGCGTGAAAGACGATGGAGCGGACTTGCTGGAGGACGGCCTGCACGAGCTCTTCCGGCGTCAAGAGACGGCGCTCGACGAGGACCATGCCCAGGCGGCGGCCGGGCCGGATCTCCCGAGCGGCCTCGGCGAGGTCCCGGTACCCGAGCCGGCCCTGGCGGAACAGGAACTCCCCCAGGCGGTCGTCGAGGGCGTTCGATCGGGCAAAGACGATGCGGCCGTTCTGCAGGTAGAGGACCCGCCGCTGGCGACCCTGCTCACAGGTCACGATCCCGGTGGCCCGGCGGTGGAACAAGCCGGCCACTACTTCCCACAGGGGGACTTGAGGGATGGCGCCTTCTATCATCCTTCGGTTAAGGGGGGAAGGGACGTGGAGCAGGCCGTAAGCCGGATTCTGTTCGCGTCCGAACCCGGACGCGGACCGTCATTCATCTCCGCGGCCTACCCGGACGCCCGACCGCTCGGTGGCGGTCTTCGGGCGGGCCACCCTTCCGGCGTCCCTATTCGGCCTTGCTCCGCATGGGGTTTGCCGTGCCTCAGCCGGTCACCCGGCGAGCGGTGGGCTCTTACCCCACCGTTTCACCCTTACCCGGCCCCGGGGTTCTCACCGGAAGCCGGGCGGTCTGTTCTCTGTGGCACTTTCCCTGGGGTTGCCCCCGGTTCCCTTACGGAACCATGCGGCCCTGTGGAGTCCGGACTTTCCTCCCCGGCCGAAGGCCGGAGCGACGGTCTCACCTACTCCACGTCCTTCCGGATCCTAATATCGTACTTTTCCATCTTCTTGTAAAGGTTGCTCCGGGGGACCCGAAGTCGCCGGGCCGCCTCGGCCACGTTGCCCCCCGTCTGCTCCAAGACCCGCTGGATGTACCACTTTTCGACCCGCTCGATAAGGGCGTGAAGCGGACCCTCCGGCTCGACGGGAATCCCTCCGGGTCGAACCGCCGGGACCTCGGGCCGGGACCCGCCGACCCGCCGCCGAATGTCCGCCAGGTAGGCCTCGACGTCGGGACCCGTGATCTCCGGCCGGCTGTGTAACGTCAGGCAATACTCGACGAAATTCCGCAATTCCCGGACGTTGCCCGGCCAAGGGTAGGCCTTCAGGCGCGCCAAGGCCTCCGGGGACCACCGGACCGCTGGCAGACCGTTCCGACGGGCATACTGTTCGGAAAACCACTCGACCAGCTCCGGGATGTCCTCCCGATGCTCCCGCAGGGGCGGGACCCGAATGACCAGGACCGTCAATCGGTAGTAGAGGTCTTCCCGAAAGAGGCCCTGCCGGATGCGGGCCGCCAGGTCCTGATTCGTGGCGGCAATGACCCGGACGTGGACAAACCGGGACTGCCCCGCTCCGATGGGTTCGATCTCTCCCGTCTCCAGGACCCGCAGGACTTTGGCCTGAGCCTCCAGGCTCATGTCCCCGATTTCGTCCAGGAAGATCGAGCCCCCGTCGGCCTGCTCGAATTTGCCCCGATAGTCCGAAACGGCCCCCGTGAAGGCGCCCTTCTTGTGGCCGAAGAGTTCGCTCTCGATCAGTTCCCGGGGGATGGCCGCACAGTTGACCCGCACGAAGGGCCGATTCCGACGGGGTGACCGGTGATGGATCTCCCAAGCGACCAGCTCCTTGCCACTTCCGGACTCCCCGACGATGAGGACGGTCGCATCCGTCCGAGCGGCCCGCTCGATCTCCTCCCGCAGACGCTCGATGGCCGGGCTGTGACCCAGCAGACGGGGCGGCGCCGCCCAATGTTGAAGCCATGCCTGGGTCCGTTTGAGACGGTACTGCTCGACGGCATTCCGGACGGCCGTCAGGACCCGCTCCCGATGGAGGGGCTTTTCCAAGAACTCAAAAGCACCCTGGCGGATGAACTCGACGGCCGTCGGGATGTCCCCGTGGGCCGTGATGATGATGACGGGTAGGTCTGGATAACGGCGCCGAATACGCTGGAAGACTTCCCGGCCGTCCATCTGGGGAAGCCGCAGGTCGAGGAGGACGGCGTCGGGCTCTTCCTGCTCCAGGTGGGCCAGGGCCGTCAGGGGGTCCTGGGCCGACCGACAGGCGTAGCCCTCGTCCTCCAGGACCTCCGTCAGGGCCTCGACGATGTCGGGCTCATCGTCCAGGACGAATACGAGGCCTCGGGATTCCGGCATGGCGGAACCGTCCGGGAGCGGGCTGGTCCTCATGGCCGCTTCTTCCGGCAAAATAGGCGGGCCCCTACGGGTTGCGTCCCGACCCACACGGGGTCAAAGTGGACCTGACACCGACTCCAGCCCTCCGTGGGGATACGGAAGAGCAGGAATCGCTCGGTAAAGTGGTTCGGCGGGACGTAGACGGCCTCGACCGCCGTATGGGACTGAAACCACCGGCCTTCGGGCGTCTGGGGCAGATTCGGCTGGTCCAGGAGGCCCATCAGGTCTTCCCATTGCAGGGGGCTGAGGGGTCGTTCCGACTGAAGCCAGAACCACACGGCCGAGGGCTCGATGACCAAGGCCTCCGGGGACCGGTTGATCCACCGGACCCGTAAGACCAGGAGGGTCTGGTCCCGCCGCAGGGTCGTGACCCGTTGGAAGACCCGATACAGGGGGGGCCAGGTCGAGAGGTCAGCGTCCCGGAGGACCTGTAATTCAAAGCCCCACTGATTTCGACGGCATTGGACGGGTGTCTGAAACTGGCAAGTCACGCCCTGGGCCGCGCTCCACTGCAAGTCCCACGGGAAGGCCCATAGCACCAGGATACTGAAGACGGCGACGTGCATCGAACCACCCGGGTACGTATCTGAAACGGAGCGGCCATTGTAGCCGTATCGCGCCAACGTTGCAATACGCCGGGCCTGGGCTGGCAAGAATCGGGAAAGAAAAGATGAAGGGTGAGTCCAAGAGATCGGGGTCATTCGCCGAGTTCAAACCGGACAAAACGCCGGACGACGATGTTTTCTCCCAGGCGGGCGATGGCCTCCGTGATGAGGTCCCGGACCGTTTGAGTCTGGTCCCGGACCAGGGGCTGGTCCAAGAGGCAGTGTTCGGCGTAAAACCTCTCCAGATAACGCTCCCAGGCCGAGTCCCGGGTCTCCGGCGATAGGGAAGCGGCAACCGTCTCCTCGAATTCTTGACGCAGGCGGTGGACCTCCTCTTCCGGAATCTGGTCCCGCGAGACATACCGGGGGTTCATCCCGGCGACCTGGAGGGCGATCTCCTGGGCCAGCCGCTTGAATTCCGGCGTACGGGCCACAAAGTCCGTCTCGCAGTTCACTTCCACCAGGGCCCCGAACCGGCCGCTGAAGTGGATGTACGCCTCGATCAGGCCCTCCCGAGCCTCCCGGTGCGCCTTCTTTTGGGCGATCTGGACGCCCTTCGCCTTGAGGATCCGGCGCGCCTGCTCAATGTCACCCTCGGCTTCCTCAAGGGCCTTCCGGCAGTCCATCCAACCGGCACCGGTCTCCGCCCGCAGTTGTTTGACCTTCTCGATAAGGTTCTGCTTGTCCTTGTCCATGGGGCTCTACTCCGGGAACAGCGCGAACGAATAAGAAATGGATGCATACCCCTCGACGCCGAGGGCCGAACACCGAGGACCGATCCGGGGAACCGCCGATGGAGTCGGATGGAGCCTTAGATCTCCTCCTCTTCCTCTTCTTCCTGGTAAGCCTCTTCGTAAGCTTCGTAGCGTTCGATCTCCATCCCAAAGGCCCCCGCCGCCTCGGGTGCTTCCGATGCGACTTCAGCGGCCTCGGCCAGGTGGGCTTCGTAAATGCCCCGACCCTCTATGACGGCGTCGGCGATCCGGGACGTGAACAAACGAATCGAGCGGATGGCGTCGTCATTGCCCGGGATGGGGTACTGAATCGGTTCCGGGTCGCAGTTCGTGTCCAGGATCGCCACGACGGGGATGCCCAGCTTGTTGGCTTCCCGGACGGCCGTCGCTTCCTTTTCGGAGTCGACGACGAAGAGAGCACCCGGCAGGCGGTCCAGGGTCAGGATACCCTCATAGAGCTTGGCCTTTCGTTGGATGTACTTTTCGATACGGGATTGTTCCTTCTTCGACAGACGGGACCACCGCTGGGGGTCCTCCCGAAGGGCCTTCAGGCCCGTGTATTTCTCGATACTCCGGCGGATCGTCTCGAAGTTCGTCAGCAGGCCACCGGGCCACCGGTAGATGACATAGGGCATGCCACACCGTTCCGCCTCGGCCTTGACGATGTCCTGGGCTTGGCGTTTGGTGCCGACGAACAGGATTTTTTTGCCCTCGGCCACCGTCTGGGTCACAAAGGCGACGGCTTCCCGGAAGCGAGTCATCGTCTGCTGGAGGTCGATGATATGGATACCGTTCCGTTCGGTAAAGATGAAGGGCCGCATCTTGGGATTCCACCGGCTGGTCCGGTGACCGAAGTGGACGCCGGCTTCCAAGAGCTCTCGCATATTCAGTTCAACGGCCAAGGCGCAACCTCCAGATACAAAGGCAATAAGGCAATAGGGCAATGAGGCAGTAGGGTCATCGGACAGGGCGGCCCGCCTCGGTCCTCGGCATCAGACCGAACCGGGTACCCGGTACCGGTCGCGGCGATGGCCCGCCCACTCCGTCCCTGCCTAGAACGTTACCGCTTGTGGTACTGGTACTTCTTCCGACGCCCCGGCTGACCGTACTTCTTTCGCTCGTGCCGTCGCGGGTCTCGGGTCAGAAGGCCATTTTTCTTCAGGACGGGCCGGAGCTCCGGATTGTAGGCCAGGAGGGCTCGGGCGATCCCCAGACGGATCGCATCGGCCTGTCCCGTCAGGCCACCCCCGCGGGTCGTGATCAGGGCATCGAACCGCTCCGCCAGGTTGGTCACGACCAGGGCTTCCCGGGCCCGCAGGCGGTGCCATAGTCGGGGGAAGTATTCTTCAAAGTCCCTTCCATTGACCGTGATTTTCCCCGAGCCGGGACGCAAGAACACACGGGCCACGGCTTCTTTCCGGCGGCCCGTACCGTACCATTGTATGATCGAGGTCGTCATCGTTCCCCCGTTCGGGAATTAGGCAGTCGGGCCATCCAGGGAAAAAGGCTAAGACGGCAGGAAAAACGGCATCTTCTCCTGTGGAAATTGGGCACGGGTCCCAGGTACCCGGAATCCGAGCCATTTCTATCCTGCATCGTGCATCCTGCATCCTGTATCCATTTCTCTTAACAAAGCACTCCGTCTGTCCGTCACAGGGGATAGGGAATCGGTTGCTGGGCCTGATGGGGATGCCGGTCGTCGGGATAGACCTTCAGCTTTCGCAGATAGACCTTCCGAAGACGGTTCTTCGGGAGCATCCCCGAGACGGCCCACTCGATCAGGCGTTCGGGATGGGTCGCTCGAAGTTGAGCCGCCGTGACAGACTTCAATCCGCCCGGATAGCCGCTGTGGCGATAGTAGACCTTCTTCTCTTCCTTGCGTCCCGTCAGGACGACCTCCCGGGCGTTGACGACGATCACGTAATCGCCGACGTCCATGTAGGGCACATAGTCGGGCTTGTGCTTGCCCATCAACAGGATGGCCGCGCGGGTGGCGACCCGCCCCAGGACTTGACCCCGGGCGTCGATGATCCACCAACGGCGGCGGACGTCTTTCAGCTTTGGAACGACGGTCTTCATGAGTCCGTGCCTCCAGACACAGGGACACCGCCGGATACACACCCCACCGGTCGCGAAAAACCGTTGAATGGGAGACTGCCGGTAGGAACACGCCTTACAGTATAATTCGTCCGACCGGGCCCGGCAACTGCCCGTCATACCGGTGAACCCCGCCCTCGCGAGGTTGGCCGATTGCCTTACTGCGCTACCGAGAGACCGATACCCCCTGGAGGTAACGATGCACCACCGACCCGACCGGACAGCCGCCTCCGTGATTTACGGCGTCAGTCGGCTGACGGACTATGACGTATACCTCTTCCGGGAGGGAAAGCACTTCCGGCTTTACGAGAAGCTGGGAGCGCATCCAATGGAGGTAGACGGTACGGCGGGTACTCTCTTTGCCGTGTGGGCACCCAACGCCGAACGGGTCTCCGTCATCGGCGACTTCAACGGCTGGGACCCCGAGGCCCATCCCTTGGCCCCCCGGTGGGACGGTTCCGGGATCTGGGAGGGCTTCATTCCCGGCGTGGGTCACGGAAGTCTCTACAGGTATCACATCGTGTCCCGGTACGGCGGTTACTCGGTCGATAAGGGCGACCCCCTGGCCTTTTTCTGGGAGACACCGCCCGGGACGGCCTCTATCGTATGGGACCTCCGGTACGATTGGCGGGACGAGGCCTGGCTCCGGACCCGCCACCGGGCCAACGCTCGGGAGTCCCCGATGGCCATCTACGAGGTCCATCTCGGTTCCTGGCGGCGGGTTCCCGAGGAAGGCCACCGCCCCTTGACGTACCGGGAGATGGCCGAGGCCCTAACCCAATACGTGAAGGAGATGGGCTTTACGCACGTGGAGTTCCTGCCCGTGATGGAGCACCCCTTCTACGGGTCCTGGGGCTACCAGACCGTCGGCTACTTTGCCCCCACAAGCCGATATGGAACCCCCCAGGACTTCATGTTCCTGGTCGACACCCTGCACCAACAGGGTGTCGGCGTCCTCTTGGACTGGGTACCGTCCCACTTTCCCAGCGATGCCCACGGCCTGGCCTTCTTCGACGGGACCCACCTCTACGAGCACGCCGACCCCCGTAAGGGCTTCCATCCCCACTGGAACAGCTACATTTTTAACTACGGCCGTCTCGAGGTCCGGTCTTTCCTCATCAGTAGTGCCCTCTTCTGGCTGGATGTCTACCATGCCGACGGTCTGCGGGTCGACGCCGTCGCCTCGATGCTTTACCTCGACTATGGCCGCCCCGAGGGGGCCTGGGTCCCCAATGAGTATGGTGGAAAGGAGAACCTCGAGGCCATCGCCTTCTTGCGGTGTCTGAACGAGGAGGTCTACCGGTCCTTCCCGGACGTTCAGACCATCGCCGAGGAGTCTACGGCGTGGCCGATGGTCTCTCGGCCGACCTATGTCGGCGGCCTCGGCTTCGGCCTGAAATGGAATATGGGGTGGATGCATGACACGCTGACCTATTTCTCCAAGGACCCCATCTTCCGCAAGTACCACCACGACCAGCTGACGTTCAGCATTTGGTACGCCTTCTCGGAGAACTTTGTCCTCCCCTTGTCCCACGACGAGGTCGTTCACGGGAAAGGTTCCCTGCTGGCCAAGCTTCCGGGTGACGATTGGCAGAAATTCGCCAACCTCCGGGCCCTCCTGGGCTACATGTACGGCCACCCGGGCAAGAAGCTCCTGTTCATGGGCAACGAGTTCGGTCCGTGGCGAGAGTGGAACCACGACGAGAGTCTCGACTGGCACTTGCTGGCCGATGCCCGTCACCGGGGCCTTCAGCAGTGGGTCCGGGACCTCAATGCGCTGTACCGCCGCGAGCCGGCCCTTCACGAAGGCGACTGCGACCCCGCCGGATTCGAGTGGGTCGACTTCCACGACTGGGAACAGAGCGTCATCAGCTTTCTCCGGAAGGCGCTGTCGTCGGACGACGTCGTCCTGGTCGTCTGCAACTTCACCCCGGTCCCCCGGTTCGACTACCGGGTCGGCGTCCCCCGGCCGGGATACTGGCGGGAACTCCTGAATAGTGACGCTTCGGTCTATGGAGGCGCCGGCTACGGTAACCTGGGCGGCGTCGAAGCGGTCCCCATCCCCTTCCACGGACGGCCTTATTCCGTCTCGCTGACCCTACCCCCCCTGGGGGTCCTTTTCTTGAAAGGGCCGGCGGGATGAAGGCGACCGGGACGGATGCGTTGACGCCGGGTCTCGACGGTCGGTATCATGCCTCTCGGGGGTTGCCCTATGGATCGGCGGTACGTATGCATCCATGGCCACTTCTACCAGCCCCCCCGGGAAAACCCGTGGCTCGAGTGGGTCGAGCTCCAGGACTCCGCTTACCCCTATCACGACTGGAACGAACGGGTCACGGCCGAGTGCTATGCTCCCAACACCGCCGCCCGGATCCTCGATCCCGAGGGTTACATCGTCGCCATCGTCAACAACTATGCCCGGATCAGCTTTAACTTCGGACCGACCCTCCTTTATTGGATGGAGGCCCATCGACCCGACGTCTACCGGGCCATCCAGGAGGCCGACCGTATCGGACAGGACCGATTTTCCGGACACGGTCCCGCCCTGGCCCAGGCTTACAACCACATGATCCTGCCCCTGGCCCACCCCCGGGACCGGCGGACTCAGGTTCTCTGGGGCCTTCGGGACTTCGAGTACCGGTTCGGCCGCCCTCCCGAAGGCCTGTGGCTCCCCGAGACGGCCGTCGACGTTGGGACCTTAGAAATCTTGGCCGAGTTCGGTCTCCGATTCACGATTCTGGCCCCCCATCAGGCCCGCCGGGTTCGGCGCATCGGCGAGCCCCAGTGGCACGACGTCAGCGGCGGTCGCATCGACCCCACCATGCCTTATCTCTGCCGTCTGCCGTCGGGTCGGACGATCGTGTTGTTCTTCTACGACGGCCCCATCGCCCGGGACGTGGCCTTTGGCGACCTCTTGCGTAGCGGGGAGGCCTTCGCCCGCCGCCTCCTCGATGCCTTTCCGGCCTCCGACGACCGGCCCCGCCTCGTGCACATCGCCACCGACGGGGAGACTTACGGCCACCATCACCGCTTCGGGGACATGGCGCTGGCATATGCCCTGGACTTCATCGAGAAGCATGCCCTGGCCCGCCTCACCGTTTACGGGGAGTTCCTGGAACGGTTTCCCCCGACCCACGAGGTCGAGATCATCGAGAACACGTCCTGGAGCTGTGCGCACGGCGTCGAGCGGTGGCGGTCGGACTGCGGGTGCCGAACCGGCGTCCATCCCGAATGGACGCAGGCCTGGCGGGCACCCCTGCGGGCGGCCATGGACTGGCTCCGGGATACTTTGGCCCCCCTCTACGAACAGGCGATGCGGGCTTACGTTCGGGACCCCTGGCAGGCCCGGGACGACTACATCGACGTGATCCTGGACCGGTCCGTCGACCGCGTCGAGGCCTTCCTGGCCCGTCACGCCGTTCGTGAGCTCCGCCGGGACGAAAAGGTGCGGGTCCTGAAGCTCCTCGAGCTTCAGCGTAACGCCATGCTCATGTTTACCAGTTGCGGTTGGTTTTTCGAGGACATCTCGGGCCTCGAGACGGTCCAGGTCCTCCTGTACGCCGCCCGGGCCATTCAGCTCGCCGAGGAGGCCTTGGGCGTATCCCTCGAGTCCGACTTCTTGGAGTACCTCGAACGGGCCCCGAGCAATGTCCCCGCCTTTCGGAACGGGGCGCGCGTCTACGAGACCCTCGTTCGGCCCGCCCGCCTGGACCTCCTTCGGGTCGGGGCCCACTATGCCATCGCCTCCCTGTGGGAGGAGACCTCCGAAGCGGCCTCGGCCCTTTACAGCTACACCGTCGAGCGGAAGGCCTACGACCGGCGGACGGCCGGTCGACAAACCCTGGCGATCGGCCAAATTCGGCTGACCTCTCGGGTCACTTGGGAAGAGGGCCTCATCAGCTTTGCGGCCCTTTACCTGGGCGACCACCACCTGAACGGAGGCGTCCGGGCCTCGATGGACGAAGCGACCTTTGCGGCGATGCATCAGGAAATTGGGTCGGCCTTCGACCGGGGGGACCTGACGGGGGTCCTGCACCTCATGGAGAAGTACTTTGGGTCGCACCATTACTCCTTGGGGCACCTCTTCCGAGACGATCAGCGGCGGATCGTCGGCCGGATCCTCCAGACGACCATCGAAGAGGTCGAGCAGACCCTCCGGCAGGTATACACCGACCATCGTGGCCTCATGGAGTTCCTCCGGAGCCTCCGGATGCCCCTCCCCCGCGTCTTGGCCGCGACGGCGACCTTTGTCCTGAACCGGGAGATCCGGTCTGCTTTGGAAGACCCCGATCGCCCGTGGGACGACCTCGAAGCCCTCATCGAGGAAGCGCACCGTTGGGACGTGGACCTCGACCGACCGACTCTCCGCTACTTGGCTTCCCGACGGCTTGAGTCGATCATGGAACAGGTCGCGGCCCGGCCGGGGGACCCGGCCCCCATCGAGCAGGCCGAGCGGGCTCTGACCCTGTTCCGCCGGCTCGCTCTGGACTTAGACCTCTGGAGGGTTCAGAACGTTTACTTCACCGTAGCCCGACAGGTCCGGCCGGCGGTCCGGGAGCGGGCAGACCGGGGGGACCCCCAGGCCCGCCGGTGGCTGGACGGCCTGGATCGGCTGGGGGAAGCCCTGCGGGTACGGGTTCGGTGACCATGCGGCGTCGGGCCAGCGGCATCCTGCTTCACGTCACTTCGCTCCCGTCCCCCTTTGGAGTCGGGGACTTGGGCCCCGGGGCCTATCGGTTCGTAGACTTTCTGGCCGAAGCCCGACAGAGTCTCTGGCAGGTCCTGCCCCTGAACCCGACGGGTCCCGGCCGGGGCGCTTCTCCCTACAACGCCATGTCGGCCTTTGCGGGCTACCCGCTCCTCATCAGTCCCGAACGCCTCGTCGAGGAGGGCTGGCTGGCACCGGAAGACCTGCCGCCCACGCCCGACCTGCCCGAAGACCGGGTCGACTACCCTCGGGCCCTCGCCCTCAAGCGGAGCCTCCTGGAGAAAGCCTTCGAGCGGTTTCGGCAACGCCGGCCGGACCCGGACTACCGGCGGTTTGTCGAGGCCCATGCGGCCTGGCTGGAGGACTATGCCCTCTTTGTAGCCCTGACCGAACACTTCGGGGAGCGCTCCTGGGACCAGTGGCCCCGTGCCCTGCGGGACCGACATCCGGCGGCCCTGGAACGGGCCCGCCGACGCCTCGGCCGTCGGGTCGCCATGGAGAAGTTCTGGCAGTACCTGTTCTTCCGCCAGTGGCATGCCCTCCGAGCTTACGCCCGGGACCGGGGCATCCAGATCATCGGCGACCTGCCTATCTACGTCGATTACCATAGTGCCGACGTCTGGGCCCATCCAGACCTCTTCCAGTTAGACGACCAAAAGCGGCCAACCCACGTCGCCGGCGTCCCCCCGGACTACTTCAGCGCTACGGGCCAGCGGTGGGGTCATCCCGTCTACCGATGGGACGTCCTTCACCGGCGGGGCTACGACTGGTGGGTCCGCCGAGTGGCCCATAACCTGAGCCTCTACGACGTCATCCGGATCGACCACTTTCGCGGTCTCGTGGCCTACTGGGAGATTCCGGCCCATGAACCGACGGCCGTCCACGGCCGCTGGGTCACGGCCCCGGCCGAGGACTTCTTCCGGACCCTGCTGAAGCGGTTCCCCTGCCTACCCATCATCGCCGAGGACCTGGGTGTCATCACGCCGGACGTTCGGGAATTCATGGAACGGTGGAGCCTTCCGGGCATGCGGGTCCTGCTCTTTGCCTTCGGGGCGGACATGCCCACAAACCCGTATGCCCCCCACAATCACGTTCGACACTGTGTCGTGTACACGGGGACCCACGACAACAACACGGTCCGAGGCTGGTTCGAGCAAGAGGCGACCGATGAAGACCGCCGCCGCCTCTTTCGGTATCTGGGCCGGACGGTGACGGCCGACGAAGTTGCCTGGGAGATGATCCGCCTGGCCATGATGTCCGTTGCCGACTGGGTCATCGTCCCCATGCAAGACGTCTTGGGCCTGGGAGCCGAGGCCCGGATGAACGTCCCGGGGACCCCAACGGGCAACTGGGAATGGCGGCTACGTCCCCATTCACTCACGCCGGAACTCGCCCGCCGCCTGGCCGACATGACCGAGACGTATGGACGGGCGTGAAGGGAGGATTCAAAGGGCAGAAGGCAGTAGGGCAGTAAGGCAATTCGGTCTTCGGTGCTCGGTGTTCGGCCCTCCATCCTGTATCCTGCATCGTGCATCCTGCATCCTGTATCGTGCAGACTCCGTGTGCGCGTTTTCGAAGCATGAGTCGGGCATTCCGCCTTATTGCCCGATTGCCCTGCTACGTCCCGGGTACCTGGCACGCGGGACCCGGTACCGAATCGACGCCGAAAGCCGGGCACCGAATCCGGTGCCCGACACCCGGTGTCATGGAGGCCAGATGCAAAAGACCGGATAAGAAGGTATCATGGAGGGAGCTTTTCCCGGTGGGGGGCTTTGTCCAGCCGTGCATGGAGGTTTGCTATGACGGTCAAGACCGAAGCCGAAGTCACACTCCCGCGGGGAGCCCATTTCCTCATTCAGGACCTCCCCCCGGAGGCCGTATTCATCCCGGAAGACCTTTCCGAAGAACAGCGCATGATCAAGGCGACGGCCTACGAGTTTATGGACCGAGAGGTTTTCCCCTACATCGAGCGCCTCGAGCATCAGGACTTGGACCTCTTGCGTCAGATCATGCGCAAGTGTGGGGAGCTGGGCCTTCTGTCGGTCGACATCCCGGAAGAATACGGCGGTCTGGGCTTGGACAAGGTCAGTAGCGCCGTCGTCGCCGAGGCCGTCGGACGTTACGCCTCCTTCGCGGCGACCCACGGGGGTCACACGGGCATCGGGACGCTTCCCATCGTCTTTTTCGGGAATGAGGCCCAGAAGCGCCGGTACCTTCCGAAGCTGGCCTCGGGGGAATGGATTGCCGCTTACGCTTTGACGGAGCCGAATGCCGGTTCCGACGCTTTGGCCGGTCGGGCCTCGGCCGTACTCACACCGGACGGACGCCACTACCGGCTGAACGGGACCAAGATTTGGATTACCAACGCCGGCCTGGCCGACGTCTTCATCGTGTTCGCCAAGATCGACGGGGAGAAGATGTCCTGCTTCATCGTCGAGCGGGGCTTCCCGGGCGTCTCGACGGGTAAGGAAGAGAGAAAGCTGGGCATCAAGGGCTCGAGCACCCGGTCCCTGATCCTGGAGGACGCCCTGGTCCCCGTCGAGAACCTCCTCGGCGAGCCCGGCATCGGCCACAAGATCGCCCTGAACATCTTGAACCTGGGCCGCTTCAAGCTGGGGGCCTCCTGCGTGGGCGGTTGCAAGGAGGCCATTCACCACGCGGCCCGGTATGCGGCGGAGCGATATCAGTTCGGCCAGCCCATCGGGCACTTTGGGGCCATCCAGCACAAGTTGGCCGAAATGGTCGTCCGGGCCTGGGTCGGCGAGAGCATGGTCTACCGGACGGCCGGCCTGTTAGACCGGGCCCTCCAGGGGAGCTCTTACGCCGACCCGGCCGACATCCTGAAGCGGATCGAGGATTACGCCGTCGAGTGTTCGATCATCAAGGTGATGATGAGCGAATTCCTGGACTACGTCGTGGACGAGTTCGTTCAGATCTATGGCGGTTTTGGTTATAGCGCCGAGTATCCCCCGGAGCGGGCATACCGGGATGCCCGAATCAACCGGATCTTTGAGGGCACCAACGAGATCAACCGGCTGGTCATCATGCAGATGATCATGCGGAAGACCTTACGAGGCCAACTGGACCTGGTCCGGGCCGTCGCCGAGGTCCAGAAGGACGTCCTGGTCCCCCTGCGTCCCGGCTTTGACACGGGACCTTGGGCGGCCGAACGGGCCATGCTCCAGCAGGCCCGAAAGATCTTCCTCATCCTGGTCGGAAAGGCCTACGAGCGGTTCCTGGACCAGCTGGCGGACCAGCAGGAGATGATCTTCATCCTGAGCGACTTGGCGATGGACATCTATGCCATGGAGAGCGCCCTCCTGCGGGCGATGAAGCTGGAGGCCGCGGGTCGGTCCATCGACCTCGAGCGGGACATCGTGCAAGTCTTCTTCCAGGACGTATGGGCCCGCCTGGACGGTTACATCCGGGAGGCCGTGCCCCTGCTGGCGGAGGGAGACGACCGACGAGCCCTGTGGGGCGCCCTCCGGAAGTACCAGTGGGCGGAGCCCCGGAATGCCATCGCCGCCCGTCGGCGGATCGCCCAGGCCTGCCTGGCGCAAAAGCGGTATCCCCTGGCCGTGTAAGCCGGTTACGATGGACTTCAGGCGCTGGGGACTGTCCCTCCTCGTGGCCGTCCTATTGGGGTTCCTGGGATTCTCGGGGGGACCCGACTACCGACGGCGACCCCTGCGAGTCCTGTGTATCGGAGACGACTGGGTCGCCTCGGAGGTCCCGTTCTATCTGTGGCAGTTGCTTCAAGCCCGGCTCGGGACTGTCGAGGTCTTCAACGAGGGCCGCCTCCAACACGGTGCCTATGACGTCCTGCAGTTTGTCAAAGACGACTATGACCGGCTGGCCGACCTCCGACCGGACGTCGTTCTGCTCCTCATCGGCGTCCAGGACGGCTTGCGGGGATATGCCGCGCCCTACCGGTGGTGTAACGACGTCTGGCGGACCGTCCGGCTGGCTAAGACGTGGCAGAATCCGGAGGGCTTCCCGACCCTTGTCGTCCTGACGCCCTTGCCGGCCCCGGTCTTACCTGGAGGCGCTCCGGCACCCACCGAATTTGCCCGCCGAGTCCGGGCCGAGATGAACCCCTGCTTGCAGGACATCGCCGACCGGGAGGGCATCCCCCTGGTCGACCTGGGGGCCATACCTATCCCCGACGGCCCGACGCCGGAGGCCCTCTCCCGCTGGCTGGCCCGGACATGGTTCCGGACCCTGATGCCCTATACGGGCCTTCGGAGCCTGCCGGAATGACCGGTCCGGCAGGCGGGGAAACGGTAGTCCACCGCCGATCCCCCGGAGCGATGGAATGTTCAAGCGACAGCCGTTCCCCTACGTGAAGGTGTGCGGCATCACCCGGCCCGCCGACGCCCAGGTGGCGGCCTCCGCCGGAGCCCACTTCATCGGCCTGGTCTTCTATGAACCGAGTCCCCGCCATGTCACCGATGGTCAGGCGGCCGCCGTTCTGACCGCCCTGCCGGGCTCGGTGACGCCGGTTGCTGTCCTCGTGGACCCCCCGATGGAACGGGTCGCTACCGTCTACCGCTTAGGGATCCGGTGGATTCAATTGAGCGGTCACGAGCGCCCCGACTTCGTGAGGGCCCTGCGGGACCGGTGGCCGGACATCCGAGTCTTGAAGGCGCTTCACATCGCCACACGGAGCGATGCCGAGCAGGCCGGAGACTACGTCGGCTTCGTCGACGGCTTCCTCCTCGACGCCCGGCGGGGGGGCCAATACGGTGGGACGGGCACGACCTTTGATTGGAACCTGGTGGCCGACTGGCCCTACGGCCCGTATCTCCTGGCCGGCGGCCTCTCGGTCGACCTCTTGCCGGAGGCGTGGGCCTGGTGGCGGGACCATCCGCCCTGCGTCGGGTTGGACCTGTCGAGCGCCCTGGAAGCCCGGCCCGGCGTCAAAGACCCGGCCAAGGTCCAGGCATTCTTTCGAGTATACGACCGTCTACGGCTCCGTCGGGAATAGGGCAGTAGGGCCATGACGCATCTCCCGTCCCTCGGGACTCGTCCCTGGAAATCTTCAGAAACCCACCGCTTTATGCGTGCGCCATGACGGATGCTCCGACACCGATATGGGTCGAAGCGTACGTCCTGGAGGGCCGGCCGACCGGTACGGGCCGGTTCCTCGGGAATGTCCTGCGGGCTTGGAGTCAGGCGCCGGAAGTGCGGTCCCGTGTCCGTCTCGTCCTACGGGACCGGCTGGCACCCCCCTGGGACGGCCTGGCTGAAGTCTACCCCGTCCGGCGGGTCGCCTCCCGGCGACCGTCCTTCTTTCTGTGGCAACAGGGAACCGTCCGGCGGTGGCTTCGGACCCAAGCGGGAGGCGTTTATCTGGCTCCGAACTACACGGTCCCCTTGAACGTTTCGATCCCCCGAGCCGTCATCGTCCACGACGCCTCTTTTTTCCGGTACCCCGAGGCCTTTCCGTGGTACAAGCGGGTTTTCCAGCGGCAACTGTTACTTCGGTCCGTCCGGGAGGCGGGGCTCGTGTTCGTACCCTCCGAATGGACGGCCCGAGAAGTCGAATCCTTCGGCGGGGTCCCGTCGGACCGGGTCGTCGTCACCTACGAGGGGTGGGACCCCCGGTGGCTCGACCCGCCGACGGTTTCTCGGACCGACCTGTTCCGGCCATTCCAGGTCGACCCGGACGCCTTCGTGTTCCTGGCCGTGGGGTCCCTGTTTCGCCGTCGGCACCCGGAACTCCTGATTCGGGCATGGGCCGAGATGCGCCGCCGGGCCTGGCCCGATTTGCCGGTCCTGGTATGGATTGGGGAGAACCGCTCTCACCCCTTTGTGGATTATGCCCGAGTCGTCTGCCGACATGCCTTGGACCGATGGGTTCGATTTCTGGGGTACCAGCCGGAAGACGTCCTGCACGCCTTCTATCACCATGCCGATGCCGTCGTGTACCTGTCCGAATACGAGGGCTTTGGCCTGCCGGTCCTCGAGGGTTTGACCGTCGGCAAGCCCGTCGTCGTCAGCGACATCCCCGTCTTCCGGGAATTATACGGAGACTTTGTCGTGCGGACGTCGATGAACGTCGAGGCTGTCCTGGACGCCCTTCGGGCCGTCCTTCAGGGATACCGACCCCCTCGGGCCGAACCCCTCCTGCGGCGGTATACCTGGGACCGCACGGCCCAGACGATCGGAAACGCTCTCCAGGCGATGACGGCGTAATACCCTATGCGCACGGTCGGGTGCGGGGTACCTTCGGCTCGGTTCTCGGTACTCGGTATCCGGCCTTCGGCGTCGGAACGGCTCAGATGCCGGGTCCCAGGTGCCCCGTACCTGACACCCGGCGCCTAAATGGAAGGTCTGCTATGAAGACTTCCGTCTGGACCCTCATCCTTTGGGCGTCATGGGCCCTCTTGGCCTTGAGTCGTCCGAGCCAGGTGAGCGAGGACGAGGCTCTCTGGCAAGCCCTCGTCGAGACGCCGGCCCCTTCCGGTCTGGAACGGGACCTGGCCGACCGAGTTCGGACGGCCCTAACGGGCATCCCCCTGGAAAGCGATAACCTCGGAAACCTCTGGGTGACCTTCGGGACGGGCGACGAGACGTGGGTCGTCCTGGCCCACCTGGACGAGCCCGCGTGGACCGTCGGGGAAGCCCGTCCGGACGGCTTCCTTCGGATGACGCCCGTCGCCCTAAGCCACACGCCGGCCCGGCTCCACGGCTTCATCATCGGCCATCCCGTCTGGGTCGGGCCGCCGTGGACGAACGGCGTCGTCGCCTTGCCCTCAACGCATCTCCAGCGGGGCACGGGCGAGCGGAGTCGTCACTACAACGACCTCGGCCCCAACGACCTGTACGTGGACGTCGGGGCCGCCTCGGCGGCCGAACTCGAGCAGGCCGACCTGGGTCCCCTCAGTCGGGTCGTCCCCCAGCGGGCGATGGTCCGGCTTCACGGAGACCGCCGCGCCGGATGGCACGTGGCGGACCGGGCTTTCGTCGAGGTCCTGGTCCGACTCGCCCATGCCCTCCACCGGAATCCTCCGTCCGGTCGGCGGGTCACGGTCGCTTGGGTCACTCAGGAGCTTTACGGGGCCAGGGGCCGACTCCGGTTGGCGACCCGATTCCCGGCCCGACGGGTCGTCCGGCTGGACGTCGTCGCCCCCTTCTCCCAGGACGGGACATGGGTCGAGCCCGACGTCACCCCCGGTCAGGGTGTCCTCGTCGGCACGGGGGAACGTTTTGGTTACGCCGAGGCCCTGGCCCGGTTCGTCCTGGACGTGGCCCGACGGGTCGGCGTCCCGGCCCGGTCCGTCCCGGCCCCGCCCCCGCCACCGGCGACCTATCCCCCGGCCCGTACCCGGTGGGACGATGCCGAGGCCGTCCTGATGAGCCTCCCGACCCTGTATCCCCACACGGCCGTCGAGACGGTATCGGCCACCGACCGCCGCCACCTCCTTCGGCTCCTCTACGCCCTCCTGGTCGGCCCCGACGCGCCCCTGACGGAAACACGGCTCCCGACCGTTGCCGCCTCCCCGACCCGTCCGGCCGACCGCCATCCCGCCGAGACCCTCCTACGGACCCTGACGGAGACTTACGGCGTGTCCGGCCATGAGGGCCCCGTGGCCGACGAGATCCGGAAGCGCCTCCCTCCGTGGGCCCGGCCCCAGACGGACGGCATGGGCAACCTGTGGATTACGTTCGGACCGGCCCAAGGCCCCCACTGGGTCTTCGTCGCCCACATGGACGAAATCGGCTACCGCATCCGGCAGGTCCTCCCCGACGGGACGGCGACCGTCGAGAAAGTCGGCGGATTCTACGACGAAATCTACGAGGCCCAGCCGGTCGTCGTCGTCCGACCCGACGGGACGCTTGTGCCCGGCATCATCCGCCCCCGGGACGGTTACTGGCGGGAAGACCGGGCGAGGGCCGATTACACGGAGGCCGACGTACGGGTCGAATTCGGGACGGCGACGGCCGAGGAGACCCGTCGACTCGGGGTCGAGCCGGGACTCTCCCTGACGTTTGTCAAGCGGTACCGGCCCCTCCTGGGCCTCCGGGCCAATGCCCGCTCCTTCGACGACCGCGTAGGATGCGTGGCCCTGCTCCTGGCCCTGCAAGACCTCCGCCCGACGAACCTCAAGAAGCGGGTGACCTTCCTGTGGAGCGTCCAAGAAGAGGTCGGCCTTCGGGGGGCCATCGCCTTCGCCGAGAGCCATCTGGCCGACGTCGTCGTGGCCGTCGATACGTTTGTATCGGCCGACTCGCCGGTCGAGCCCTACCCGTACGGACGGGCCCGGCTCGGGGCCGGGGCCGTCCTGCGGGCCATCGACTCGTCGAACCTGGCACCGGCGGACCTGGTCCGGTCCGTCCAGGCGGCCGCCCGACGACGGGGGTGGCCCCTTCAGTGGGGCATCACCCGAGGCGGCAACGACGGGGCGGCCTTCGTCCCTTACGGGGCCCTCGACTTCCCCATCGGATGGGCCCTGCGGTACTCCCACTCCCAGGCCGAAGTCATCGACCTCAGGGACGTCGAGTCGCTCGCCCGCTGGGTCACCTTCCTCGTCGAGACGCCCCCCTGAGACGGGGTCCACCGGCGGTATCCCCGCCCTGTCTTCGAGACGGCCCCTGAACAAAGCACTTCGGCGGTTGCGCCTGTCGCTTCCGGGACGATGAGAACTCACGGGGGATTTCCGCCGGCGGGGGTCCAGGGCGGACCCAGACGGCCTCTTCCCGACTCACTTCGGAGAAGGCCCGCCCTTCCGTTAACCGAAGGATCTTTTCGCAGGCGAGGACCATCTCCTCGATCAGGGCCTGCGGTTCACGCGGCACGGACGGCCTCTCCCTCGATGCGGGTCCGGACGTCCGGCGGCAGGGCCTCCCGCTCGACGAGATCGACCCGCCGACCTAAGAGTTCCTCCAAACGGGACTTCAGGCCCATGTAGTGATCGAAGAAGTCCAGGGGACCCGGCTCGAACTCGACCATCACGTCGATGTCGCTTCCCCGCACCTGGGACCCGGTACCCGGTACCCAATCGACACCGAGGACCGAGCCGGAAAACGCGCCCACGGGGTATGCCGGGTTTAGGGTAAGGGCTTGCCTTTCGGGGTCGGCTTGTGTCAGTGTATAGGCGCCGGAAGCGAGATCGGGACCGGAGACCGTCCTTTCTACGGAGGGGGCGGCGTCGGGACCGGAGACCCCTGGCCTGGAGGCCTGGCATGGTGACGGACGCGGAAGTCCTGGAGCGTATCCGGCAGGGCGGTCTCATCGAATCCGTCGACGAAATGAGCGAGGCCTATCGGGAGGCCCTTCGGGTCACGCTCATCGTCTCCGGCGATACGGAACTCCTCAGCGCACCGGCGTACTATCACGCCGCCCAGCAGGCGCCCTCGGTGAATGCCTATATCTCCCTGATGGCCATCATTCAGGACGAACTGGGCCACGCCCATATCGCCTACCGGATCCTGGAAGACATCGGCGTGGACGTCGAACAACTCATCTACGAGCGGCCGCCGTCCCAGTGGAAGTACCCCTATGCCTTCGATGTCCCCCTGGAGTCCTGGGCCGAGATGGTCGTCGCCAACGCCTTCTACGACCGGGCCGGGTACAAACTCTTGGGCGACGTCTACCATCACACGTCTTACGGCCCCTGGAAGCGGGCCCTGGCGAAGGTCGATAAGGAGGAAATCTTCCACGTCCGGCACGGGGAAATGTGGATGCGCCGCCTGGCCCGGGACCCCGACGGACGGGCCGAACTCCAGCGGGCCGTCGACTGGATGTTCCCCCTGACGGTCGAGTGGTTCGGTCTGCCGGACAACCTCAAGCGGCATCCAGCCCAACTGACGTTCCGGATTAAGGGTTTGAGTAACGACCAGCTTCGTCAGTCGTGGCTCCGGGAAGTCGTCCCCTTCTGTGAGTCGATCGGGATTCGCGTGCCGGCCCATTATGACCCCGCTCAAGACAAGTACGTCTTGGACTATCCCCTGCCGTGTGAATTTGATCCCGAGGAAAAGCGCTGGCATTTCGACCGACCCTGCACGTGGGACGACGTCCTGCGCCGCTGGAAACAGCGGGGCCCTTACAATGAAGTCTTCGTCGAGCAGGTCCGGCGGGGGTACCGTCAGCTTCGGGCGTGGCAGGCGGCGGCTCAGGAGCGCTTCGAATGGGCGTGACGGTCGAAGAGGTCTGGCAGGCCCTGCAAACCGTCGAAGACCCCGAACTCCCCGTGTCCATCGTGGACCTGGGCCTGGTCCGGGGAGTCCGGGTCGATGGGGACGACGTGACCGTCGAGGTCACCTTTACGGCGATGGGCTGTCCCTGTATAGGCTGGATTCAGGAGGACATTCGGACGTGCCTGGCCCGACTCCCCGGCGTCGGCCGGGTCGAGGTCCGGGTCGTTTGGGATCCTCCATGGACACCGGCCGACGTCCGGCTGTCGGCTCGGGAAGCCCTCGCCCGATACGGAGTCGTCGTCCGTGCCCGTACTCGACCACGTGGAGGTCTATGAGGTCTTTGCCCGTCACCGACGGGAAGAGCCCCTGCGCCATGTCGGGACCGTGACGGCCCCGAATGCCGAGATGGCCCGACTCTATGCTCGGGTCATTTACGACGAGGACATGTGGGACGCCATGGTCGTCGTGCCCCGTTCGGCGATGCTCCCCGTCGAGCCTCGCTACGGCGGGTCGTCCCGGAGGTCGAGCGGTGAGTGAACCTCGGCCCGACGTCGAAGTTCCCATGCCGGCGGAGCTCCCGGCGCTGGTCCATTCGTTGGCCGAAAACAAAAAGCTCCTCGGCCGGCGCTACAGCGAGTGGGCCGTCGGCGGACCGACCTTGGAGGCGGCCATCGCACTTTCGGCGATGGCTCAGGATGAGCTGGGTCATGCTCGCGTCCTGTACGGCCTCCTGGAGGAACTGCGGGGGCTCCCGGCGACAGGTGACACGGACTGGACGGTCGAGGGCTGGGGCCTCTCCGTCGTCCGCCGGCCCTTTGAGACGTGGGCCCATCTGATCGGGGCCGTGGTCTTCCTGGATGCGGCCCTGACGACCCTCGTAGAGGCGGCCACGACGTCCGCCTTTCCGCCCCTCCGGCGGCGTACCCGAAAGATGGTCGAGGAGGAGCGGTATCACGCCCTTTACGGATTCCATTGGCTGGAACGTCTGGCCCGTATAGCCTCGATCCGATCGGTCCTGGCAGAGTGGGCCGGCCGAGTCTTTACCGACACGATGGCCTGGTTTGGACCCCCCGGCGACCTGGCTCCCCTGCGGGCAACCGGCGTCCTGAATGCAGATGCCGACGGACTTCGAGAACGGTATCTCCAGAGGGTCCGACCGGCCCTGGAGGCACTGGGTCTGCGGCCGACGGCGTTTGTCGTCCCCTGGGACCGCTGGGACCCGGCGTGGCGCCGGCTACGGCTGGATGATGAATAGGGCAATCGGGCAGTAGGGCAATCGGGCATTAAGGCAGTAGGGCAATCGGGGAATACGGCGGTACGGCGATGGGTGCGGGACCCCTTGGATTTGCCGAAATGCCGTATCGCCCTATTGCCCTCCTGCTCGAAAACATCTCGCCCCCTGTGTCCGTAACGACTTGAACGCTACCAGCCCCATTGGCTTAGGTTATAAGATGGAGAGGGGGATCAGTATGACGACGGCGGGGCCGGAACCGGAGGGGTCCCTGGAAGGGGACCGGGACGCTCGGGTCATCTGCCCGTGGTGCCGTCGAGACGACACGGAGCGTCTGTCCCTTTGGGGTCCTTTCCTATCCGTGGCCCACTATTATTGCCGGACTTGCCGGACCGTCTTTGACGTCGTCCGGGACGATGAAAATACGGGGGATGAGGGGTAATGCCTTGTTAAGAGTTGTTTGTGGGATAGGGGGCAGGGATGCCAGGTACCAGGTCCCAGGTGCCAGATAGCCGGTCCCTCGGCTCGGTCCTCGGTATCCGGCCCTCGGCCATGGAGGGATGAGGGGCAAGGGAGGTACGACCTTCCCTCCTCCTTTGTCCAGGCCGAGGGCCGAAGGCCGGCCACCGAATCCGGTACCCGGTACCTGGTACCCGTCTTCGGAAAACGCGCACACCGGGCCTGCATCCTGCATCTTGCATCCTGCATCCTGTATCTTGTATCCTGCATCCTGCATTCTGGGAGTTCACGATGGCGGGTCATTCTCGATGGGCCAACATCCGCCATAAGAAGGAGGCGCAGGACCGGAAGCGGGGCAAGATCTTCGGCAAGCTCTTCCGGGAAATCGCCGTAGCGGCCCGCTTGGGTGGCGGCGACCCGGCTTACAATCCCCGTCTGCGGGCGGCCATCGAGAACGCCCGGGCTTTCAATATGCCGATGGAGAACATCGAGCGGGCCATCAAGAAGGGGACCGGGGAGCTGGCCGATGAGTCGGCTTCGCTTCAGGAGGTCGCCTACGAGGGCTACGGCCCGGGAGGTGTAGCCATATACGTCGAGGCCATGACGGACAATCGGAACCGCACGAGCTCCGAACTCCGGCACCTGTTCTCGAAACATGGGGGGAATCTCGGCGAAGCGGGCTGTGTGGCCTGGATGTTCCAACGGCGGGGTTTCATCCAAATCCCCAAGTCGGCTGTGTCGGAGGACCGACTGTACGAGATCGCCCTGGAGCTGGAAGCCGAGGACGTTCGGGACGAAGGCGATTCATGGGCGATTTACACGGACGTCGAGGACTTCTGGCGTGTCCGGGAAGGCTTGGCGCGCTATTCGATCCCCGTCCAGCACGCAGAGCTGGCGATGATCCCCCAGAGCTACATCACGCCCCCGGTTGAAGAAGCCCTGAAAGTCATGCGGTTGGTCGAGGCCTTGGAGGACCACGACGACGTCCAGCGGGTCTGGACGAATATGGAGCTGACCGACGAGGTCCTCCAACGGGCGACGGCGGCCTGACATGCAGGTCCTGGGCATCGACCCGGGCACCGCCTGCACGGGTCTGGCCCTCTTGAGGTGGGACGGCTCGGTCGGACGGGTCGTCGAGTTGGGGTACTGGCGTCCTTCGTGTACTCCGTGGACGGAACGGATTCGGGATTTATACGATACCGTGGAAGTTTGGCTTCTGACCTACGGACCGGATGCTGTCGCCGTCGAAGCTCCCTTCGTCCATCCCCGGTACCCCCGGAGCGGGCTTTGGGTCGAGCACGTCGTGAGCGTCGTCCTGACGGCCGTGGTCCAGAATGGCTACGCGTGGGCGGAGTATCCGGCCTCGGTCGTCCGACGTTCCGTGACGGGTACCGGGAATGCCGACAAGGAGACCGTCCGACGGTATCTCTACGCCCTCCTGCCGGAGGCCCGGCGGTGGGCCTCTATGCCGGATGACGCCTTCGATGCCCTGGCCGTGGCTTACTGCCATGCCCTGCGGGCCTTCGACGACTGGCGGATGGCTCGGCGATGATCGGATACTTACGGGGTCAAGTCCTTGAACGGGAACCTACACGCCTCCTGCTGGACGTGCAGGGGGTGGGCTATGTCGTGTATGTCCCCTTGACCCTCCGTGCGACCGCCGGCCAGACGCTGGCCCTGCGGGTTTACACCCACGTCACCGATGGGCAGGTCACGCTGTATGGCTTCGAGGACGAGCGTCAGCTCCGCCTGTTTGAGTCCCTCTTGAAGGTCCAGGGCGTCGGTCCCCGCATCGGGATGAGCATCCTATCCCACATGACGCCGGATGAGTTTGTCGAAATCGTCCGCCGGCGGGACGCCCGACGTCTCCGGGAGATCCCCGGTGTAGGTCCTAAGGTCAGTGAACGAATCGTCGTAGAGCTGGCGTCTGTTATGGAACGGTGGCGGGTGCCCGCCGAAAAAGCACCCTCCCCGACGGCCCCTTCGGAGGAACGGTTTCAGGAAGTCCTCCGGGCCCTGGAGGTCCTGGGCTACGGCCGGCGGGAGGTCGAAGCCTTGGTTCGGGACGTGCTCCGGCAATCTCCCCCGGACGAGCCCATCGAGGACGTTCTCCGGAAGGTTCTCCGTCAGAAAGCGGCTTCGTGAACGGGGGTATGATGCAAGCCCGATGGGTGCGTTTCCTGGCTCGGTCCTCGGTGTTCGGTATCCGGCCTTCGGCGTCGATTCGGTACCGGGTACCGGGTCCCAGGTTCCAGGTGCCCGGTACCCGAGACCCGGTATCCGACACCTGGAACCCGTTACCTGCAATGGATGGGCTCGACCATTCCACGGGTCTCGCACCCGGATCATGGTCCTATGGCCGTACTGCCGTATTGCCTTACTGCCCTATTGCCCGATTGCCTTACTAATCCTATGCACCGCATTCCCGAAATGGGCTACGCCCTGACGGCAGACGTCCTGGTCATCGCCCGAGCGCCGTCGCTTCAGGTCCTGTTGATTCAGCGGGGTCGCCCCCCTTTTGAGGGCACTTGGGCGATCCCGGGGGGATTCCTGGAGCCCCATGAGCGGATAGCTACCTGTGCGGTCCGGGAGCTGGCAGAAGAGACGGGGATCCGGGTCCAAGAGTCGGACCTCATACTGGTCGGTATCTACGACGACCCGGCTCGGGACCCCCGGGGGCGGGTCATCACGGTCGCCTACGCTGTAGTCGTTCCGGCACCCCTCGAGGTCCGGGGCGGTGACGACGCCGCTCGAGCCGCCTGGTTTCCGGTCGAGAGTCTGCCCCCCTTGGCCTTTGACCACGAGGCCATCGTCCGGGACAGTCTGGCCCATGTGCGGCGGATGGGCCTTTTGGCCTGATGCGGCCGTACGGCAGTACGGCCCGCTACGTCCGTAACGACTTGAACACGACCCGGAGGAGTCTTCCGTGCGTCGGAGGTGGCTCTGGGGACTTTTCATGGGCGTAGCTTTGGTGGGTATCGCCGTCGGCCTGGAGCGACTCGGCTTGCTCTCCCGACGCAGTCGGCCGAGGATAGAACGACGCCCCGTCGCGCCGGCGGCTCCCGGTGAGGCCGTCCGGATATGGGTCCAACCCACGGGTCGTCTGGAGGGACCCCCGCCGGACCGTCTCGTGTTCCATATGACCGGACCCGTGACCGGAGAGCCGGACCTGGAACTTCCGGTAGAACAGGTCCGTACGTGCATTCGACTGGACCCCACGGTGCCGGGGCGGGTCGTATGGACATCGGGCCGCACCTTTGAATACCGCCTGGAGGCACCCCTGGAGCCGGGGCGGTCCTACCGTCTAACGGTCGCCTGCGTGCCCCTGCGGCCCGACCGGTCGGTGACGGCCATAACGGCCCAGAAGTTCGAGATCGTGCCGCCGGCCCCCGCGGTCCTCAACGGGTATGTCTACCGGTGGGACACGGCCACCGTCACGGCCCGTCTGACGGCGAACTATCCGATTCAGCAGGTGGGTGTCGAATCGTTCATCGCCGTGGAGGATGCTCAGGGGCGGTCCGTGGCCGTTCGGAGTGTTGAGCCGGACCCCCGGCCGGAGGCGATCCGCATTACCTTCGAAAACACGGGTGCCGACGTTTACCGGGTCGTCCTCCGGAAGGGCTTTCCGCTGGCCCGAGCCGGCCTACAGATGCCGCAGGACGTGGCTGTCGAAATCCGTATTCCCCGGAAAGAGGTGTACGTATCGTCCGTGCGACTGCGGGAAGGTTCGGAGGGCTTTGCCCTGGAGGTCCGGTGTAGCGTGCGGGGGGAAGCGGCCTGCCGCCTGGATGCCCAGACCGTACGGTCGTCGATTCAACTGGACCCGCCGGTCCCCTACCGGTTTGTCGTCACGTCCGGCGGCGTGGACCTCTTTGCCGAATTCTTCCCGGAGCAGACTTACCGGGTTCGTGTCCGAGCTGGATTGGCGACGACCGACGGAGCGGTCCTCCCGGAGGACCAGGAGTTTACGGTCCGCGTCCCGCAACCGGCCCCGCGGGTGCGGATCGCCGTTCGGGGGCGGTACCTGGGTCGCCAGGGCGGCGTTAAGCTACCGGTGCAGGTTCGGCAGGCCTCCCAACTGCGGGTCTCGGTCTACCGACTTCCATCCGAGAACCTCGTCCCCTGGGACAAAGCCCTCTATGCAGGGGAGTACGGCTTCCGCGGCCTGAGCGAGCCGGTCGTCCGGGATCGGACCGTCTCCGTCGAGACGTCGGAGAAGAGCCCCCTGACCTGGCTGGACCTGGACCGGTTGATGGACACCCGTGAGCCGGGCCTGTATGAGGTCGTCGTCGAACTCCCCCGACCCCCAAGGGCGGCGGCCCCATCGGCTGAGGAAGAAGAAGACGAGTCTTACGATGAGTATGACCTGTACGATGAGAGTTCGCCTCGTCGGGACTCGGCCTATGTCGTTATCTCCGACGTGGCCCTCATTGCCAAGACGGTCCCCCGGCGGGTCTACGTGTGGGCCGTGAGTGCCCATGCCGGTCAGCCCCTCGACGGCGTGGACGTACGGGTCCTGAGCGACCGCAACGTCGTCATCGGCCACTGCGTAACCGACCGACAGGGCTTCTGTGAGGCCCCCTACGAAGACGTCCGGGACCGGCGGCCCTACCTCCTGATCGGCCGTCGGGGCTCGGACTGGACGTTCCTCCACTTGGAGACGTCCGCCCTGTCGATGGAGCCCTTCGAGGTTTCGGGTCCCGACTACTGGTCCATCAACTACGTGCCCTATGTCTACATGGAGCGAGACCTGTACCGGCCCGGCGAAGAGGTACACTTTGCCGTCGTCTTGCGGGAGCGGGGAAGCTTCCGGGGCTTGGCCCTTCCGGTCATCGTCCGGGTCAAGGACCCGCGGGGACGGCTCTTTACAGAACTGACCGGCACGACCGACGCGGCCGGTATGAAGGCATTCGCCTTTCCGACGCCTCCCAATGCCTTGACCGGCCGGTACGCCTTGGAACTCTGGGTCGGCGAACGACTGGCGACGACGGGCTTCGTCTTCGTCGAGACCTTCGTTCCGGAACGAATGACCGTCCGGCTCACACCGGACAAGCCCCGATTTGGGGCCGACGAGGCGCCGAGCTTTCGGGTCCAGGCCGATTACCTGTTTGGGGCCCCGGCCGCCGGAGAGACGTATAAGGGGACTTGTAACTTCACGGAGGCGCCCTTCCGGTCGCCGGATTTTCCGGACTACAGCTTTGGGTATGTCCGCGGCCCCGAGGAGGAGGCACCGACCGCTCAGGTCGAGGTCGAGGGCCGACTCGACGAGAAGGGCGCGACCGTCGTGACCTGTCGTCCGCCGGACCTTCAGCGTTTTCTGAACCCGGTCCGCCTGACCCTCCAGTTGGACGTCTTCGAGGCCGGCAGTGGCCGCTCGACGAAGGGCCGGGCCGAGACGACCATCTACCGGTTCCCCCTCTGGATCGGCTTGAAACCGGTCAGCCGGCGGGTCCTCCCGAACCGACCCGTTCAGGTCCAGGGCGTCGTCCTCGACCTGGACGGCCGGCCCGTCGCCGGGGAGACTCGCCTCACCTACGAGATCTACTTGGTTTCCCGGGATTACGTCCGGGTCTATGACCCCCAGGGCGGCTTCCGGTGGCAGTGGAACCGCCAGGAAGTCCCGATGACGGGGGCAATGCCCGTGGTGGCCCGGGACGGCCGCTTTCAGGTCCAGTTCACGCCGACCGATTACTGGTACGACTATGTCGTCCAGGTTCAGGCGCCGGACACCGGGGCGACGGCCCGGGTCTGGCTGACCGGCTGGGGCTGGTGGGGCGAGGCAGAGCGGCCGGACTCGCCGGAGATCCTGCGGATCCGACTCGACAAGCCGGAGGCCGATTACGGGACGACCGTCGAGGCACAGGCCCTTTTGCCCTTCGAGGGCCGTATCTTGTGGACGCTCGAGACGGACACAGTCGTTCAATCCGAGTGGCAGGACGCCCAGGGCACGACCGCCTCTTGGAAGTTTCGGGTCCCGACGGGCGTCCCGACGATTTATGTATCCGCCCTCCTCTTTCGAACAGGTCCCAATTACGTCGTCACGCGGGCCTTCGGTGTCCAGCGCCTGCCCGTACGTCCGACTCGGCACCGACTGAACCTGTCCGTCGAAGCGCCCGACCATGTCCGGCCCGGCACGGACTTGAAAGTCCGCATCCAGGGCGACCGGCCCTTCCAAGCGACCGTCGCCATCGTGGATGAGGGGATTCTCCAGATTACCCGCTTTGCCACGCCGGACGCTTACGGGGCCGTGTTTGCCCCGTGGGCGGCCGTCGTCCGCACGGCCGAGACGCTCGGCTGGGTCATCCAGAAGGTCGCCCAGGCGACCGGCGGCGGTGAACGACCCGTTCTGGCGCCGACGCCGACCTTCACGCGCTTGGTTTCTTACTGGAGCGGCCTGGTCCGAAGCGATGACCGGGGACGCCTGGAGGTAACGTTTTCGGTCCCGCCGTATCAAGGACGGCTTCGCGTCATGGTCGTGGCGGCGGAGGTCGAGCGTTTGGGGGGTGCCGAGAAGTCCGTTCGGGTCAGCTCGGATATCGTGGTCCTTCCTACATTACCCCGCTTCGTTCATGCCGGTGACACATTTCGATTTCCCGTGAGGCTGACGAACACGACGACCCGCCCGGCGACGGTCCGCCTCGATGTCGAGGCCGACGGGGCCGAATTCTCGGACCGACCGCTTCAAACGGTCGAGCTCCCGCCTCAGGGGACCCATACCGTCTGGGTACCCCTGCGGGTGACCCGACCGATGGGGACCTTAGAGGTCCGCATCCAGGCCACGGGGCTTGGCGACCGATACGCCGACACGTTTCGTTTGGATGTGCGACCGGACCGGCCTTACGAACGGCACGTCACCTACGTCGCCGTGCCGCCTGGGGAGACCGACCTGCGGCCGTACGTCCGGGATTGGCTCCCCTCCATGCAGAAGACCCGCATCCTCCTGTCGCCCCTGGCGGGCCTTTCGTCCCTGATGCACTGGAAATACCTGGTAGGATACCCATACGGCTGTGTCGAACAGACGGCCTCGTCGCTTCTGCCCCTCCTGCGGCTTCCGTCGATCGTCGAGTTCTTGGACCCCGACTTCGCCCGGAGCGTAAACTGGACGGACCGAGTCCGGAGCGGCATCGGACGGCTGATCGCCATGCAGACCCCCTCGGGCGGCTTTGCCTTCTGGCCGGGTGGGACGGAACCCGATCCGTGGGCATCGATTTACGCGACCTTTGTCCTCCTCGTCGCCCGGCAGGCCGGCTATCCCGTACCGACATCGACGCTGGAAGATGCCCTCCGCTACATCGAGGGTCACGCCCGGGCCCGACCCTTCGGCTACTACGTCCTGGCCCTGGGACGTCGGCTCCAGGGGTCCGACCTGGACCGCATCGCCCAGCTCCTCGACCAGAAGCTCTCCTTTGAGGACCGGCTCTTCCTGATCGGGGCCCTCTACCACGGCGGTCGTACGGCGACGGCCGAGCAGGCCCTTCAGACGGTCCTCCGACAGCAACCCGAGGCCGGCCACCGTCTCAGCGGGGACTTCTACTCGCCTCTGCGAGCTCTGGGAGTTCAGCTCTACATCCTGGAAACCCTTCATCCCGGAGCGCCCGAGCACGAGGGCCTCGTGCGCACGTTGGTCGAGCGTCTTCGGAAGCCCAGCGGCTTTTACAGCACTCAAGAACTCGCTTGGGCCATCCTGGCCCTGGAGCTTCGTCTCCGTCACGTGCGGTCCACCACCCCACCGGAAGCCGATCTTCGGGCCGACGGCCGTTCGGTCCGGGCCGTCTCCACGCCCCAGGGCTTGGCATGGACGGTCGAACGGGCGGCCGACCTGGAGATTCTCGTGATCCGGCACTCAGGCCCGGGAGACTTGTACTTGACCATCGAGACGGAGGGCTTTCCCGCTAAGCCGACGATGTCGGCTGAATCGGCGGGTCTCTCCGTCGAACGCCGCTACTGGACCCTGGAAGGCCGTCCCGTTCAGAATTTCCATCTCCGGGACTTGGTCGTCGTCGAATTGGCCGTCACTCCGACTCAGAACGTCGTCCTGGACAACGTGGCCGTCGAGGACCGGCTCCCGGCAGGCCTGGAAATCCAAAATCCCCGCCTCGGTGAGGGTCCCCTGCTGACCTGGATAGACCGCAACCGCCGGTGGACCCCGGAGTACGTGGACGTCCGGGACGACCGAATCGTCGTGTTCGGCCGCCTCCCGGGGGCCGGGACGCGTTCGTATTACTACCTGGTCCGAGTCGTGACGCCCGGCGAATTCTTCCAGCCTGCCGCCTCGGCCCAGGCGATGTACCGACCGGAGATTCGAGGTCAGACCGACGTGGGTCGCCTGACCGTGGGGGAAGCCCCCGGAAGGGTGGAGTAAGAGGCTCGGGTCGGGTCCGGGCCTGCACCCGTAGGTCCGTCATGAAGAAACGTCGCCTCATTCGGGAATTGGCTCGCATCGTCGGGAAGGACGGTGTCATCGCCGACCCCGTCGAACGGCGGGTGTACGAGACGGACGGCCTGACCGTGTTTCAGGCCGTGCCGGACGTCGTCGTTCTCCCCCGGACGACGGAGCAGGTGGCTCGCATCGTGCAGGTCTGCGCCCGTGAGGGAATCCCCTTCGTCGCCCGCGGGGCCGGGACAGGTCTTTCCGGCGGAGCCCTGCCTTTAGCCGGTGGCGTGCTGATTGCTCTGAACCGGATGGATCGCATCGTGGAGGTCGACTATCCGAACCTGCGGGCCGTCGTCGAGCCCGGCGTGATCAACGCCCGCCTCAGCGAGGTCTTAGCCCCCCGGGGTTATTACTATGCGCCGGACCCGGCCAGTCAGACGGCTTGCACGATCGGGGGCAACGTGGCCGAGAACTCGGGCGGTCCCCGTACGCCCAAGTACGGCGTCACGACGCATCACGTCCTGGGCCTCGAAGTCGTCTTGCCCGACGGGGAGGTCGCCCTCTTTGGGGGAAAGGTCCCGGACGTCCCGGGCTACGATTTTGTGGGCCTCCTGGTCGGTTCGGAGGGCACGCTGGGCATCGTCACGAAAGTCATCGTGCGCATCTTGCGGAAGCCCGAGGCGGTTCGGACGCTGATGGCCGTGTTCGATACGGTCGAGGACGCTTCGAACACCGTGTCGGCCATCATCGCCCGGGGAATCCTGCCGGCGGCCCTCGAGATGATGGACCACCTCAGCATCCAGGCCGTCGAGAAGGGCGTGGCGGCCGGCTACCCCCTGGACGCCGGGGCTGTCCTCCTTATCGAGCTGGATGGACTCCGGGAGGAGGTCGACGCCCTCGTCGGGCCGATCCGGGAAGTCTGTCGTGCCTGGCGGGTCCGGGAAGTCCGGGTCGCCCGGGACGAGGAGGAGCGTCTCCGCCTCTGGAAGGGCCGGAAGGCGGCCTTCGCCTCGATGGGCCAGCTCAGCCCGGACTACTACGTGCAGGACGCCGTCGTCCCCCGGACCCGACTCCCGGCCATCATGAGGCGGGTCGAAGAGTTGGCCCGCCAGTACGGCCTGCGGGTCGCCAACGTGTTTCACGCCGGCGACGGCAACCTCCACCCCCTGATCCTATTCGATGCCCGTCGGCCGGGAGAGCTTCAGAAGGCGGAGGCCTTGGGGGCCGAAATCTTGCGGGTCTGCATCGAGGCCGGTGGGAGCCTCACCGGCGAGCATGGAATCGGCCTCGAAAAGCGGGACTTCATGCCCCTCATGTTCCGAGACGAAGACCTGGCCATCATGCAAAGGGTCAAACGGGCCTTCGATCCCCAGGGTCTCCTGAACCCCGGTAAGATCTTCCCGCGGGATTACCTGCCGGACCCGAGCCGGGAGCCCAAGCCTTCTCCCCCGCCCGTGAGCGTCATCATCGAACGCCTGACCAGCACCGACCGACTCGCCCAGGAGTTGGGACGGATCATCGGCCCTGAGCGTGTGGGAAGCCTGCTGGAGGCGGCTCGATACAACGTCGACGGCCAGACCCCCCGGATCATCGCCTGGCCTCAGACGGTCGAGGAGGTCTCGGCCGTCCTGGCCTTTGCCCAGCGTCACGACCTCAAGGTCATTCCCTGGGGCGGTGGGACGATGGTCGGCCTGGGCCGTTTGCCCCTGCAGTACGACCTGGCCCTGGACCTGTCCGACTGGACCGGTGTCGTCGACTATGAGCCGGCCGACATGACGGCTTCCTTCTGGGCCGGCACGTCCCTGCAAGAGGCTCAAACCCGATTGGCGGCTTATGACCAATGGATTCCTCTGGACCCCCCGTGCGCCGACCGGGCTACCCTCGGGGGTATCCTCGCCACGGCCGCCAGCGGCCCCTGGCGCCACCGGTACGGAACACCCCGGGACCTCGTCCTCGCCGTCCGGGTCGTCCATGCCGACGGGACGGTCACTCGCGGCGGGGCCAAGGTCGTCAAAAATGTCGCCGGCTATGATATGCCTAAGCTGTACATCGGGTCCTTGGGCACGCTGGGCGTCATCGTAGAGGCGACCTTCCGCGTCTATCCCCGGCCGGCTTTCGAAGCAACGTGCCTGATGGCCTTCGACGACGTGACGGCGTCCCAAGCCGCCGTCGCGGGCCTCTTGGACGCTCCCCTGGAGCCATCAGCCGTCGAGCTCCTGAACCCGACGGCCATGCGGACCGTCGCCGATCCGATCGGCCTTCCGTGGCCAGACGGCCGATATGGTCTGGCCGTCGCCTTCGGAAGCCCCTGCGCCCCGGCGGTCACCACGCAGGTCGACCGGACCCGCTCGATCGGCCGGACGGCCGGTAGCCGGGCCGAAGCGGACCTGACGGGCGAGCTCCACGACCGCTTTTGGCAGGCCGTCCGGGATTTTCCGTGGAACCGTGGGGACGTCGTCCTCAAGGTCGGTGTTCCCATCGCCGAGGTCGGCTCGACCGTCGCCCTGGCCGAAGAGATGGCGCAACGGGCGGGTCTGCGGCTCGGCGTCGTCGGGGAAGCCGGTGTGGGCATACTGCGACTGTACGTACCGGCTGACCCCGAGGACCCCGAGGGATTTCTCTCGAAGGTCGCCCGTCTGATAGGATCCCTCCGAATTCGAGCCGTATCGTCCGGTGGCTACTTGATCGTCCTGGCCGCCCCCCCGGCGTTGAAGGTGCGGGTCGACGTGTGGGGCCCCGTCTCAGACCCGGTCTTGCGGCTGATGACTCGGTTGAAGAAGGCCCTGGATCCTTACCAGATCCTGAATCCGGGTCGGTTCGTCGAAGGCATCTGACTTTTACGGCCGCACGGGGCCTTACGGACTCCTGGAATGGACCCCGCCACTGCGGAGTGCCCACCGAACACGCCTCCCTCGAGGAAGGTGCGGATGTCCGGAAAGAAACCTGAGTTCCCGGAGGAAGTCCTCCCCACGCTCAAGCCCTTCGGCGAAGACCTCCCCTCTGAAGTCTCGCCCCCGGCCTCCTCGGATCTGGGTCTCGGTCCCTGGGACCGCTTATACCGGGATTGCGTTCACTGCGGGTTCTGTCTGCCGGCCTGTCCGACCTATCGAGTGATCGGTCATGAAACGGATAGCCCCCGGGGACGCATCTGGCTGATTCGGTCGGTCGCCGAAGGGCGAGCCCGGGCGGGTCCGTCCTTCGTCCGGCATATGGACCTCTGCCTTCTATGTCGGGCGTGTGAGACGGCATGCCCATCCGGCGTGCAATTCGGCGCCTTGATGGAAATGGTCCGGAGTCGCCTGGACCGGGACCGTCGCTATCCCCCCGTCGAGCGGGCTTTCCGGCATCTTTTATTGAGGACCCTTACGGACGTCCGTCGGTTGGGGATCCTCATGGGGGGGCTGTGGCTTTACCAGCGTTTGGGCCTTCAGAAGCTCGTCCGGCTCTTGGGAATCCTGCGTCCCCTAAAACGCCTCCGGGCGATGGACGACCTCCTGCCAACCGTGCCGATGCCCAAGTCCCTGCGCGCGTGGCCGCAAGTCGTGCCGGCCCAGGGCGAGCCTCAGGGACGGGTCGGCCTGCTGATGGGCTGTGTCCAGCGGTTTCTGTTCCCCCACGTCCATCAGGCGACCGTACGAGTCCTGAGCACGCTGGGCTACGAGGTCGTCATCCCCCGGGACCAGACCTGCTGTGGCTCCCTACTGGTTCATGAAGGTATGCGGGCACAGGCTCAGGCCCTGGCCCGACGGACGATCGAGGCCTTCGACCGAGCCGGTGTCGATTGGGTCGCCGTCAATGCGGCCGGCTGTGGTTCGGTCATGAAGGCGTATGGGGAACTCCTCCGGGACGACCCGGCCTATGCCGACCGGGCCGAAGCCTTCGCCCGTCGGGTCCGGGACGTCGCGGAGTTGGTCGTCCGTGTGCCCCTGGACGGACGATTCCGCCGGCTTGACCTCACGGTCACCTACCACGACGCCTGTCACCTGGTCCATGCCCAGCGCATTCGCCGGGAGCCCCGGGACATCCTGCGGTCCATCCCCGGCCTGCGCCTTATCGAACTTCCCGAGTCCGATGTATGCTGTGGGAGTGCCGGTATTTACAACCTCCTTCACCCGAAGACGGCCGAGGCCCTGCAGACCCAAAAGGTCGAGCGTATCCGTCAGACGGGCGCGACCGTCGTCGTCAGCAGTAATCCCGGGTGCACGCTTCAGATCGAGCGGGGCCTTCGGAAGCGGGGCCTCGCCGTGCGCGTCGCCCATCTCATGGAGGTCCTGGCGTGGGCCTGTCCCGAGACCTAAGAATCCGATGGACCGGCATACGGAAAAAGTCGGTAACCAAAAACGACGGCGGGGCCGGTGCCGCCCCCCTATTTCGGGAAGTCGACCTCTCGCGCGCCGTCCCGCCTTATACGGTGCGGGTGACCTTCCGCTATCGGGTCGTCCGTCCGCCGACGGCCCGGCTGGCTCGGGTCGGGCTTGCCGAGGACCCCGAGGGGCGGAATGCCCTCTGGCTGACCGACGACACCGGGGTCGTCACCGTCCGCCTGCAAGTCCCCTCGCGCGTTTACGTGGCCCTGGAGGACCCCCGCCTGCACTTGAACCTTTGGGTCGTCGAGTGCGTGACCCTACGGCGCTTCGGGTGTGGACCGTTCCCTCCCTATCCGGACGATGAAGCCTCACGAGGCTCGGGCCAGGACCTCCCGGAGAGCGCTCAAGAAGTAGGCCACGTTCCGGGGATGGCTCCCGTAGCCCATGAGGCCGACCCGCCAGATGCGACCGGCCAGGGCGCCTAAGCCGGCCCCGATTTCGATCCCGAAGTCCTCCAGGAGACGCTGGCGAACCCGGGCGTCGTCCACGCCCTCGGGGACACGAAGGGCGTTCAGGTGAGGAATCCGGTCGGCTTCTGAGGAAACCCAGTACGTAAGGTCCATAGCTTCGAGACCAACCCGGAGGCGGCGGTAGTTGTCCCGATGCCGGGCCCACGCGTTTTCGAGGCCCTCCTCCCGCAGGAGGGTCAGGGCCTCATGGATGGCGTACAGCAGGGGGATGGGGACCGTGTGGTGGTAGGTCCGGGAGGCATTCGGGACACAGCAGGCCGAGCCGGTCCCATGGGGCGTCGCCGGTCCCGGCGACCGACCGATCCAGTAATCGGCCAGGGCCTGCACGTCCAAAAAGAAACTGGCGACCGGGGTTTTCCGACGCCGGATGACGTCCATCGCCCGATCGCTGAAGGTGACCGGTGAAAGGCCCGGCGGCGCCGAGAGGCACTTCTGGCTTCCCGAGTAGACGGCGTCGAGACCCCATTCGTCGACCTTCACGGGTACGCCGCCCAGAGAGGTCACCGTATCGACTAAGGTCAAACACCCGTAGCGGTGGGCGATCTCGGCCAGGGTGGCCGCATCGGAGAGGACCCCCGTCGAGGTCTCGGCATGGACGAAGGCGACGACCTTCGCGTCGGGATGCCGTCGGAGGGCGCTTTCCAGTTTTTCGGGGTCGACGGGCCGGCCCCACTCGTCCTCGACGGGGACGGCGACCCCGCCGTGACGTTCGACCATCTCCCGAATGCGGCCGCCGAAGAAGCCATTCTGACAGACGATGACCTTATCGCCCGGCTCGACCAGGTTCGCCACACAGGTCTCCATGCCGGCCGTGCCGGGGCCGGAAACGACGAAGGTCACCTCGTTACGGGTCTGGAAGACGTACTGCAGGAGGGCCCGGATTTCGTCCAGCAAGCGGAAGCAGACGGGGTCAAAGTGGCTGATGAGGGGGCGGCTCATCGCCGCCAGCACGCGGGGATGGACTTCCGAAGGTCCGGGCCCCATCAGGACCCGAGGAGGTGGATGAAGGGATGCTTCACTCATGGGGGCCTCCCCTTAAGGGATACGGGGCGGTTCGACGCACGCGCCGACGTTCCCCATCATACTCGAAGCACCGGTCGTCTCCAAATTTCCGGCTCGCCGGCCGAGATGCTGTTCCGACGAAGTCCGGCGATGAATCTTTTGGGATGCCCTCCGTTGAGACTCTCCGGGCCGCCCACCGACTTGGGTACATACACGGAACGGAAGTTTTTTGATCCGACGTCGGTGTTGTGCTAAACTGAAGACCTCGACCCAGGAGCCAAGTAGCGAGGGACTTCGTTGGCGGCTTCCAGGTCCGACCGGAACATACTCGCCAGCCCATCGGTCGTCGCCTCCCGGGACCTCCCGCAGACCGTCTCCCCCGACGAGGCCACCCGGGGAGAACCGGTATCCAGCCGGGACAGCCGATCTACCTCCGAGGAGTGGAGCCGTGCGGGACCGCTCATGACCGAGCAACAGACGCTGGAACAGCTTCTCGAGTACGTCCGGCGGCTCATCAAGAAGTACCAGGCCCTGGAGAGCGAGAATCAAGTCCTGCGGCAACGTCTGGACGACCTCCAGCGGAGGGCCGAAGCGGCGGAACAGGAGAATCAACGCCTGCGCGCTCGCCTGGAGACGCTGGAAGCCGAGCGGGACGCCATTCGTCTCCAGGTGGCCGAACTCGTGCGGGAGCTCGAGACCCTCGAGCTGGAATGAGGCCCTATGCCGATCCGGGTTCAGATCTTGGGTGTGCAACTCCAACTCCGCACCAGTGTCCCCCACGACGTCCTGATCCAGGTTCTCCAAGACGTCGAGGCCCGCGCCCGCCAGATCATGGAACTCACGGGGGAGACGAACCGCGCGCACGTGTTCCTGATTACGGCCCTGAACCTGGCCCTGGAGCTCTATGAGGCCCGCCAGGGCTACCGAGCCCTCTCCCAGACGGCCGGGCACCTCCTGAAGGAACTCCAAGCCTGCCTTCAGGAAGAGGCTCGAGAGGCTTCCCGCCTGGACATCTTGGCGACGCCCGAAGAGCCGACGGATTAGACGCCCGGAGGCTTCTCCGATGGACGTGGCCTCCTACCGCCTGTGGGAATGGCCGTGGCAGTGGGTCCGAGACCTGGTCCCCGAGGCGTTCGATACGGTCCTCCTGCCCGTCGGGACGATGGAGGCTCACGGCGTCATCCCCTTAGGCACGGACACCCTTGTCCCCCTGGCCCTGGCCGAGGCGCTGGCACCCCGCCTGCCGGCCGTCGTGGCGCCCCCGATGTACTACGGCCTGACGAGCTCCTTCCGTCAGTATCCGGGCTCGATGACCCTGCCCCGCCGGCTGTTTACGGCTTACGTGAGCCACGTGCTCGCCGAGCTGGCCCGGATGGGCTTCCGGCGTCTGGTCGTCCTGAACGGCCACGGCGGGCAAGCCGCAGAGGTCCGGCAAGCCGCCCGCCGGGTTCATGAGGCCGCCGCCTGCGGGGTCGTCGTCTTAGAATGGTGGGAGCACGCTCCGACCCCCGATTTCATCGAGAGGCCCGGAAGTCACGGCGGGACGGCAGAGACGGCGGCCATTCAGGCGATCCGGCCGGAGTGGGTCTATCGGGACCTCTGGCGGGAAGACCTTCAGGCACCCATCCGACCGGGCCTACAGGTCTATCCCTTTCCGGGCCCCGTCATGCAGATCGGAGACGAGACGCTCCGGTTTCTCTCGGAGGCCGAGGCCCGGGCATACTGGGATGGTATCGTGGCCGCTGTGGAAGCGATCCTCCGCCGGGTCTTCCGCCAGTGGTCCGACCTGGGGCTCGGATGCTAAGCCGCTTCCGTCGATTGGACGGCCTTGGGTTTTCGACGTTTCCCCAGTAGGCGGGCGACCAACGTCGCGGGCATCAGAGCGGATAAAACCACGTGGCCAGTGTCCAAGATCAGGACGGAGCGGGTCTGGCGGCCCTCCGTCACGTCGATGATTTTCCCCATCTGCTTGGCTTCCTTACGAAGCCGCTTGATGGGAGCCGAACGGGGAGACACGATGGCGATAATGCGGTTGGCGACCACGGCATTGCCGTGACCCACGTTCAGGATCTCTCGCATATCCCTGTCCTCTCATTCATCAGGATCTCATCCTCCCTCACGGGCCTGTAGCCCCGTCAGCACCGACGGGGCGTTCCCCCCACCGTCAGGTACCCCGCGGTCGGTATATACTGCCTTGTTAAGATTTGAGATGTGGGAGTTGGGTATGGGTACCGGGTACCAGGTCCCGGGTACCCGGCACCCGGGACCCGACACCCGGTACCTAACCCCCGGTGGGATACGCATCCGTCTGTAGTTTAGTCCTTTTGAAGCCAAGCGCAAAGGGCTTCGGCCCGTCGGCGACCGATGACCCGAGCGACTTCCTCGACCCGAGCCTGCCGCAGGGCGTCCAGACTCCCAAAGTGCTCCAGGAGTCGACGGGCCAAGCGGGGACCGATACCCGGGACCTCCGTCAAGGCCAACTGAAGCTCGGCCCGCCGGTGGAGGCGGCGGTAGTAGCCGATGACCCACCGGTGGGCCTCGTCCCGAACGTGCTGGAGGAGCCGTAGGGCCGGCGTATGCCGAGGCCATCGGAGGGGTTCCGGCGACGTAGGGACGTAAATGACCTCCTCCCGCTTGGCCAGGGCGATGGCGGGAATGTGGCTACAACCGGCCTGGGCCAGGGCCTCCAGGGCCGCATGGAGTTGGCCCTTCCCGCCGTCGATGAGGATGAGGTCCGGGAGGGGCAGGCGGTCCCGCAGGGAGCCGGTATAGCGCCGATAGACGGCCTCCCGCATGCAGGCGTAGTCGTCCGGACCCTCGACGGTCCGGATGCGGAATCGCCGGTATTCCGACTTTTTGGGCCGGCCGCCCTCAAAGACGACGACGCCCCCGACGTTCCACTGGCCCTGGATATTGGAGATGTCGAAGCCCTCGATGCGATACGGAAAGGTCGGCAGGTTCAACATGTGTTGAAGCGCCCGCAGGGTCGCGTACTCATCGGCGGCTTCCCCTTCGGGTGCGCTCTGCAGGAGCTGACGGGCGTGATGGCCGACCCACTCGAGACGGTCCCGGTCCGCCTCCGAAAGCTCGGCCGGAACCCGAAGACGGACGGGGCGGCCGAAGTGCCGCTCGAGCCAGGCTTCCAGCTCGGACCGCTCGGCCAGGGCCACGGGAAGCCAAACCTCATCCGGCGGCTGGGCGACCGTCAGGTAGAACTGGGTCAGGACTTGGGTCCACCATTCTTCATCGACGGGGACCGCCGTGTCGGCCGACGGCTCAAGGCCGGGGGGGCGGTCCCAGACGAACTCCCGGCGGTCTACGAAGAGGCCGTGCCGGATGAGAAAGACGACGAGGACCGTCCGCCCGCCACCGGTCGCATGAGCGACAAGGTCGATGGACCGGCCGGCCGGGTCGACGACACGGGACGTCGGGGTCCAATCCCGAAGGGCTCGGATGGCATCCCGGTAAAAGGCGGCCGCTTCAAACTCCATCCGTCGGGCGTGCTCCTGCATTCGCCGCTCCAGCTCGGCCAATACGCCCTCCCGGTCGCCTTCGAGAAAGCGGGCGGCCGCCTCGGCGTCGGCCCGGTAAGCGTCTTGGGCGATGTGGTGCATACAGGGACCCGAACACCGCCGGATGTGATACAGCAGACACACGGGATACGTTCGGGTGCCGTCTAAGGGGAGGTCACAGGCCCGGATCCGGAAGATGCGGTGGACGAACTGGAGGACCCGTCGGGCATGGCCGACCGAGAGGAAGGGCCCAAAGTAGCGGGCACCGTCGTTTTCGATGCGGAAGGCGACCTCGGCTCGGGGATAGGGCTCCTGAAGGGTGACACGGATATACGGGAGGTTGCGGGTGTCCTTCAAGAGGGCATTGTACCGGGGCTGATGCCGACGGATGAGTTGGGCTTCCAGGACGAGGGCCTCCAGGGGCGTTCGGGTCGTGACCCAGTCGATGTAAGCCGCCTCCCGAAGGAGGTAGGGCACCATCGGCCGAGTGTCGTGGCCCGAGAAGTACTGACGGACCCGGTCCCGGAGGGCGTTGGCTTTCCCGATGTACAGGAAGCGGCCCCGACGGTCCTTAAAGAAGTAGACCCCCGGCTGATTCGGAATATTGCGGACCTGCGCGACGAGACTCGGTCGGACGTTACGGACGGGCATGGGTCATGAAGAAAGTGACGGAGTGACGAAGGGACGAGGTGACGGAGTGAAGAAGGGAAAATAGGGAAAGACCGCTCATCGGTTTCGCCCCCTTGGGATGGGGGAGGAACTCTGCCCTCCCCATTCGCCCCATCCTGCATCCTGTATCCTGCATCACGAGCCCTACGAGTCCCGACAAGATCCCGGCCTCAACCATCTTGTAGTACTCGAACACGGTGAACCGGCGTTTCGGAAGGGCGATGGCCATGACGTCCCTCTTCGGGCGTCTCAACTCCGCTCATTCGGTGAGGGTCTACGACCCTGTTTCAGGAAGAACTGGGCTACCCAGGCTCTCCCTCATCACCCCGTCCCTCCATGATTTCCCACCATTTGCCGCAGTACATAGGGCAAGATTCCCCCATGACGGTAGTAGGTAACCTCGACGGGCGTGTCGAGCCGGGCGATGGCCGAGAACGTCACCGCCGTCCCGTCCGGCCGGACGGCCCGGATTCGGACCCGGGCCCGGGGGTGCAGACCCTCGGCGATCCCCTCGATGTCATAAACCTCGTCGCCCGTCAGGCCGAGCGTCTCCCGGTTCTGGCCCGGCTCGAACTCCAGGGGCAGGACGCCCATCCCGACGAGGTTGCTCCGGTGGATCCGCTCAAAGCTCTCCGCCAGGACGGCCCGGACGCCCAGCAGGAAAGTCCCCTTGGCGGCCCAGTCCCGGGAACTCCCCGAGCCGTACTCCTTGCCGGCGATGACGATAAGGGGCGTTCCGTCAGACCGGTAGCGCATGGCGGCATCATACACGGTCATGACCTCACCGGTCGGAAAGTACACCGTCCACCCGCCCTCGGGGAGAGACCCAGGGGGGGCACCGGGGACTCGAAGTAAGTTCCGGAGCCGAATGTTGGCGAAAGTCCCTCGGACCATAACCTCGTGATTGCCCCGGCGGGCCCCGTAGGTGTTGAACTCCGAGGGCGAAACGCCACGGGCGATCAGGTACTGGCCGGCAGGGCTCTTCTCGGGGATGGCCCCGGCGGGCGAGATGTGGTCCGTCGTGACCGAATCGCCGAGGAGGACCAGCACGCGGGCGCCGCGGATGTCCTGCAGAGGCGGCGGTTCCAGGGGCAGGTCCCGGAAGAAGGGCGGCTCCTGGATGTACGTCGAGTCAGGGTCCCACCGGTAGAGCTCACCCCGAGGGACGGGCAGGGTCCGCCACCGGGCATCCCCCCGGAAGACCCGGGCATACCGCCGCCGGAAAACCCTCGGATTCAGGACTCGTCGCAGGAGGGTCCGGACTTCCTCGTGAGTGGGCCAGAGGTCCCGTAGGTAAACAGGCTGGCCGTTGGGGTCCCGGCCGATCGGTTCATGCAGGATGTCGATGTCTATCGTCCCGGCCAGGGCATAAGCGACGACCAGGGGCGGTGACATCAGGTAGCTGGCCCGGACGTGGGGGTTGATGCGGCCCTCGAAGTTGCGGTTGCCGCTTAAGACGGCGACGGCGACAAGGCCGTTTTCCACGATGGCCTGCGCGACCGGCTCGGGCAGGGGACCACTGTTGCCGATACACGTCGTACAGCCATAACCGACGAGGTGGAACCGAAGGGCCTCCAGGTAGGGCAGGAGACCTGAGTCGGCCAGATAGTCCGTCACGACCCGAGAGCCCGGTGCCAAGCTCGTCTTGACGTGGGGCGGCACGGTCAGGCCCCGCTCGACGGCCTTCTTGGCCAAGAGGCCCGCTCCGACCATGACGGAGGGATTCGAGGTGTTCGTACAACTCGTGATGGCGGCGATAACGACGCTTCCGTGCCCGAGGCTCGCCTTGAGGCCGTCCAGTGGGACCTCGACCCGGCGGCGGACGAGTTCGTCCACGTCGGCGACAGCCCCGTCGGCCGGCAGAAGGGTTTGCAGGGCTTCCCGAAAAGCCTGGCGGGCTCTCGAGAGAGGGACTCGGTCATGGGGTCGGCGGGGGCCGGCCAGGGTCGGTTCAACGGTCGAGAGGTCCAGCTCAATGACGTCGGTATACAGGGGTTCGGGAGCGTCCGGCGTCCAAAAGAGGCCCTGCGCCTTCATATAGCACTCGACCCGCTCGACATGCCGGGGGTCCCGTCCCGTCCCCCGGAGGTACTCCAGGGTTAGGTCGTCTACGGGGAAGAGATTGACCGTCGAGCCGCACTCGGGGGCCATGTTGGCCAGGGTCGCCCGGTCCTCGACCCGGAGGTTTCGGACGCCGGGGCCGAAGAATTCGACGAACTTGCCGACGACGCCCTTCCGGCGAAGCAGGTACGTGACCGTCAGGACGAGGTCCGTCGCCGTCGTCCCCTCGGGGAGCTCGCCGGTCAGACGGACACCGATGACTTCCGGGACGAGCATGTAGATCGGCTGGCCCAGCATGACGGCCTCGGCCTCGATGCCCCCGACGCCCCAGCCGAGGACGCCGAGACCGTTGATCATCGTCGTATGGGAGTCCGTCCCGACGAGCGTGTCGGGAAAAGCCTCGAGGACGCCGTCCGGGGCCGGCCGGACCTGGACGACCGATGCCAAGTACTCGAGGTTGACCTGATGGACAATGCCCGTCCCGGGCGGGACGACCCGGAAGTTGCGGAACGCCCGCTGGGCCCACCGGAGAAAGGCGTACCGCTCCCGATTCCGCTCATACTCCATCGCCACGTTCTGCTCAAAGGCGTCGACCGTCCCGAAGAAGTCGACCTGGACCGAGTGGTCGATGACGAGGTCGACGGGGACGACGGGGTTGACCCGCCGGGGGTCTCCGCCCAGACGCTTCACGGCCGCTCGCATCGCCGCCAGGTCGGCGACACAGGGGACGCCTGCAAAGTCCTGAAGGAGGACCCGCTCGGGCCGGAAGGGGATCTCGACAGACGGGACGGTCTGAGGACTCCACCGGGCCAGGGCGACGATATCGTCCCACCGGACGACGTCGCCGTCGTAGTAACGCAAGAGGTTCTCCAGCAAAATGCGGATGGCGTAAGGCAGACGTTGCGTGTCGGCCAGGCCCGCCTCGTCCAGATGACGAAGGCTGTAAATCCGCAGGCGTCCGTCGGGCGTATCGAGCCATCGGGCGGCTTGGGCAAAACCGCGAGGTCGGTCCATCATGACGGCATCTCCAGAAGGGGTCGTAAAGGCACTACTGCTCTGTTAAGCTATGGATGCAGGATACAAGATGCAGGATGCAAACTCGGTGTGCGGGTTTTTCGAAGACAGGTACCAGGTATCGGGTACCGGCTATCTGGCACCTGGGAACTGGTACCCGGCACCGGAGCCGAATCGACGCCGAGGACCGAACACCGAGCACCGAAGACCGAGCCCGGCCACTGGAAAACGCGCACACCGGGTATGCATCCTGTATCCCGCATCCATAGCTTGACAGAACACTACTTTGACAGCCCGAAGTTCACTAATATTATAGGCCGGAGGGCCGTGGGGGTCTTTTGTACCATGGACAAGGAACGTCGCGCCCAGGACGAAATCGTCCTTTTGGTCGATGAGAGGGACCGCTTCACGGGCCGGTACGCTTCTCGAACCGAGGCGCATCGGGGCGACGGTCTCCACCATCGGGCCTTCGTGTGCGTGCTCTTCGACCGAGCGGGACGGGTCCTCCTCCAGCGCCGGCGTCACTGGCTGTGGGACGGACTGTGGGACCTGACGGCCGTCAGCCATGTCCTCTACCGGGATGGACGGCGAGAGACCTACGCTCAGGCCGCGGCCCGGGCCCTCCGGAAAGAGATGGGCATCGTCGGCGTCCGAGTTCGAAAGGTAACCGGTTTCAACTACTTCGTGCGTCATCCCGAGGGGGACGCCTGTGAGAATGAATACTGCGCCGTCCTGGTCGGCTCTTACGACGGTCCCGTCCGACCGGACGTCGAGGACGTCTATGAGTACCGCTGGATGGCCTGGGGGGATTTCGTTCGAGACGTCGAAGCCCACCCGGCGGCCTATACGCCTTGGGCTCGTCTGAGCGTCGAGACCCTGAAGCGGGTCGGCTGGAAGCCTCACAAGGAGGTGTAGGGATGACCGACCGTGTCGGACGAACCCAGCAAGCCCTGAAGACCGTCATGCAAGGGGGAATCCTGGATGTCCCGACGGCCCGTCAGCTCGGTGAGGACATCGCCTCCGGCGAGCTCCCGCCCGAGCTGGTCGGGGCCATCCTGACGGCCCTGGCCATGCGGGGGGAGGCACCCCCGGAGATCGCCGGCCTGGCGGACGCCATGCGGTCGCAGGCTCGACGGGTGGAGCATCCCCTGACGCAGAAGGCCGTAGACACGTGCGGCACGGGCGGCGACGGCTTCCATACGTGGAACGTCTCGACGGCGGCGGCCTTCGTCGTGTCCTCACTCGGGGTCCCAGTCGTCAAGCACGGCAATCGGGCTGTCTCCTCCCGATGCGGGAGCGCTGACGTCCTGCAGGCCCTGGGGATCGTATGGCCGGACACGCCGGAGAAGGCCGCCCAGCTCCTTCAGGACACGCACTTCACCTTTCTCTTTGCTCCCTATTTCCATCCGGCTATGAAGGCTGTCGCTCCGGTCCGGCGGAATTTGGGTATCCGGACCATCTTCAACGTCCTGGGACCCCTCACAAACCCGGCCTTCGTGCGGTATCAAGTCATCGGCGTCTTCCGACGGGACCTCCTGGAGCGCCTGGCTCCCGTGTTCGCCCACCTGGGCCACGAGCGGGTCCTGCTGGTCCACCACGAAACCGGCATGGACGAGGCCGCTTCTTTTGGCCAGACATACGTCGTCCGGGTCGAGCGGCGGGGGACGGACGTCACGTTTCAGGAGGATTGCCTGGACCCCCGTGCCTGGGGCTTCGGTTTCGGCTCCGTCGAGGACCTGCAGGGGGGTTCGCCCGAGGAGAACGCCCAGATCATCGGAGACCTCCTGCGGAATCAGGACCGGGGACCCCGACGGGACACCCTGCTCGTGAACTCGGCCCTGGCCCTCTGGGTCGCCGGTCAGGTCGCCACCATCGAAGAGGGTCTGGCCCGGGCTGAGGAAGCCCTGACCAGCGGACGTGCCTATGACCAGCTCGAGCGTCTCCGTCGGTGGTCCGGCTTGCCGTGAGGGCTCGTCCGGTCGCCTTCGACTTGCCCGTCGGTGGGGGCCGGTCCTTTTTATGGGATTCGTCGGGGCCGGATTCATCGGCCTCCTCCTGGGGCCGCTCCCGGCTCTAACGACCGTCTCCTATTCCCAGGTCATTCTCGACCGGCACGGGGAAGTCCTGCGGATATTCCTGACACCCGACGAGAAGTGGCGCATCGAGACCCGTCTGGACGAAATCGACCCCCTCCTCGTCCGGGCGACGGTCTGCTTTGAGGACCGCTTCTTCTGGTTTCATCCCGGCGTGAACCCCCTGGCCGTCCTGCGGGCGGCCTGGCAAAACGTCCGGGCCGGCCGCGTCGTCTCGGGCGGCTCGACCCTCTCGATGCAACTCGCCCGTATCGTAGAACCTCGTCCCCGCACCCTGCGGACGAAACTGCTCGAGGCTTTTCGAGCCTTCCAGTACGAGCTTCGCCTGGGGAAGCGGCGTATCCTCGAACTCTATCTCAACCGGGCGCCTTACGGGGGCAACCTGGAGGGCGTGACGGCGGCGTCTCTGGCCTACTTCGGCCGTCCGCCCCGGCACCTCACGCCGGCCGAGGTCGCCTTCCTGGTGAGCTTACCCCAAGCGCCCGTGTCCCGTTCCCTCCTGCGGGCCTCGCCGTTCGAAGTGACGCAGGCCCGGAATCGCGTCCTGGCCCGCCTACGGGCCTGCGGGCTCCTGTCCGAGGCCGCTTACCGCTCGGCACTGCGGGAGAGCGTCCCGACGGGCCTGTGGCCTATGCCGGCTCAGGCGCTCCACGCCACGGATTACCTGCACGCTCTCTTCCCACAAGCTTCCCGTATCCGGTCGACCCTGGACGCCCGCATCCAGCGGACGGTCGAAAGCCTCGTCCAGGCCTATCGGCCCGTGGTCTACCGGAACGGAGCCACGAACGTGAGCGTCGTCGTCATCGAAAACTCCACCCGGAAGGTCCGGGCCCTGGTCGGTTCCCTGGACTACTGGGATGAGGCTCACGACGGCCAGGTTCCCGGCTTTCTGGCCCCCCGTTCGCCGGGCTCGGCCCTTAAGCCCTTTCTCTACGCCCTGGCGCTCCAGAAGGGAGTCATCACGACAGAAACCCTCCTGGAGGACTATCCGACCAACCTCCGGGGCTACCAGCCCGTCAACTTCAGCGGCACCTTCCGGGGCCTCGTCCGGGCCGAAGAAGCCCTGGCTTACTCCCTAAACGTCCCCTTCGTCCATCTCCTCCGCCGGACGGGCTTGCAGGACTTCCTGCGCCTCCTCCAACGGGGCGAGATCGACCTTCGGCCCGGTACAGACTATGGCCTCTCGGTCATCACGGGTGCCCTGGAGGTGCGCCTCCTGGACCTGACGAACCTGTACGTGACCCTGGCCCGGGACGGCTGGCACGGCCCGCCGGTCCTCATCGAAGACCCTCCCCGCCCCCAGGCCGAAAGGCGACTCCTCCATCCCGGTGCCGTCGCCTTGACCCGGCGGGCCCTGGCCCTCCGGGACCGACCCGACGCCCCTTATCTCCGCTCGGTCACCCTTCCGCGAGCGACCGTCTACTGGAAGACGGGCACCTCCTGGGGACGGCGGGACGCTTGGAGTGTAGGATTCCACACGGGCTACACCGTCGGCGTCTGGGTCGGCAACTTCTCGGGTAAGGGTGCCGAGGGCATCGTCGGCGGAGAACTGGCGGCACCCCTCATGTTCGACATCCTGAATGCCTTGCCAGCACCGACCCCGGAACTGCGACCCTCGCCGGAGGCCGACCTGACCCGGGTCCCCGTATGTCCCTTCTCCGGGGAGCGGCCGACCGACGCCTGCCCCGGCGTCCGATGGGTCCTCGCCGTGCGGGACGCCGCCCCGCTTCGACCCTGCCCGTATCACCGCCGTCTGCTCGTCGAGCGGGACTCCGGCCGTCGGATATGTCCCTGGAAGTCCTATGCCCCCGAAGAAGTCACGGTCCGGGTCTTCACCGTCCTGCCGCCCCTGGCGGCTGAATTCCTCGGCCGGCCGGCCTCGACCGAACCGCCCTCCTCGGAGGCGTGCGGCACGCCGGAGGCGGCACCGGAGCTCCGGATCCTCAGCCCTTTAGACGGGGCCACCTACTTGCCGAGCGCCGACGTTCGGGGAGGCGGTGGCGTTCCCCTCCGGGCCGTGACGCCTGCCCCGGACGGCCGCGTATTCTGGTTCATCAACGACCGGTTCGTCGGGTCGACCGCCTCGGGCACCGTCTGGATAGTCCGCCTCCCCCCGGGGCCCGCCACCGTCGTCGCCGTCGACTCGACGGGTCGTTCCGACCGGGCCCGCCTGCAGGTCCTCCCTCCATGAAAGGGGAGGGACGGGTGACGGGGCTTCATCCCCGCCCCGCACGCGAGGGCAAGGCAGTAGGGCAGTAGGGCAGTAGGGCAATAGGGCAGTAAGGCAGTAAGGCAATAGGGCAATAAGGCAATAAGGCAGTAGGGCAATAGGGCCTTTATTCCTCGTCACTCCGTCACTTCATCACTCCGTCACTTCACCCCTTCATCACCGAGGCCCCGGCCCGTGCCGTCCCGACGGCGTCGGCCCAGGCTCGCCGAGGGGAGCACTCCAAGACTTCCGGCCAGGGCCGCCGCTTCCTTCGGTTCGGATGCCGCCGAACGTGCATCCAACCAGGAATCCGCATATAATGAGCAGACCCTGGATTTGGGAGTTCCTATGCGATTGGAAAAGCTGATCATCGAAAACTATAAGGGTATCGAGCGGGCCGAGCTCATACCGGAGCCCGACGTGACGCTGGTCATTGGGATCAACGGCGCCGGCAAGACTTCTCTGGCTGAGGCGATTCGCCTGCTTGGGGAGATGACCCAGGGGAGCGACACCCGGTGGCTGAAGATACTCTTTCCGACTCGATCTCGAGAGGGATTTATCGGTTGCCTCCCCTGGCGGGATTCGACCCGGTGGATGGCCTGGACCGTCACGGCCGTTGCAGAGAACGGCCCGGCAAAAGAACGCGTGGAGTACCGCCTCGCCCTCCGGTCGAATCCGATAGGCGACCCCACCGTCGCAGAGGAAGAGTTCCGGGTTGACGGAGACCTTCAGCTCCGCTGGGACCCCGACCGGAGTGGCTGGGTCGCTGGAGAGAAAATCCTGATGACTGCAGCACCGGGTCACGCGGAGGTCTACCCCTTCGTACTCAACTACATGTTCCTGCGGGGCACATTCCCCTCCTATGTCGCTCCCAAGGTTTTACAAAGGGTCTCTCTTTTCACTCGGTGGATGAGCGGCTGGAAGGAAGTGCGGCCCGAACCTTTAGATGCCGGCCGAAGCCTCGAGTCCCTCGACCCGGCTCAGCAGACCGCAATCGGCCATCGGGGCGAGAATTACGCCGCCGTCCTGTTCAATTGGAAAAACAGTCCGGAATACAAGGACCGATGGGAGTTCGTCTACGACTACACGCACACACTCCTTCGGGTCCTGGGTCTCGACCTGGAATGGGACCTCTGGCATCGGCCCCTGGGGAGCAAGACGTTGGTCCTGCCATGGATGTGGCGGAAAGGGGAGTCCCATGAGCAGGGTTTTGACCTGGCCTATGGACCGGACGGCCTGCGGCAGTGGCTGATGGTCTTGACGGCCGTTTGCGCCCCGGAGGTTACCCTGCTGGTCCTCGAAGAACCGGAACTTCATCTGGACCCCCGCATGATGGACCTCCTGGTCGAAGCCATCCGGGCCGCAGTGGAAACATGGCCCCGTCAAATTATGATCACGACGCATTCCCCCCTGTTCGCCTGTCAGTGGCCGATCCGGAATATCCGCCTCATCGAGCAGGGCGTTATCCGGCCCGTCCCTGAGGGCCTGGCCGAGGACATTCGGGAGGAGCGCTTGCGTTTGCTGGATGCCTGGATGATGGACATGCTGACCGGAGAATTCCGCCTATGAAGGTCCTACTGGGGTGCGAAGGGAAAGAACATAAGGTCATCCTCAAAGTTTTGTGCAATTGGCTCCGACGGGTAGATCCGAGTCTGCCCAACTTGGATCTGCGTCTCAGAGAGTTTAGAGGGGACGAAATTTGGAGTGATAATAAATTCATTGAATTTGTCGGCGGGGCTCGAAACCGGGAGGACTGGACTAAGGTGATCCTCGTATTTGACGATAATCAGAGGAATAAAGTCGCCCAGAAGGCCTGCACCCTTCAGTCAACGGACCTGCCCGGGGTCCCGATCTGTGTCCTTTTCATCGTACCCCACATGCACGGGTGGGTGCGGCGGATGCTGAATCCGAGCGACGGGGCGGAGCTGGACCAACGGCCCGGGGGTCAAAAGGTTAAGAATATGACCTGGGCGGCTGAGTGCCTGGGAACCTACGCTTCCATTCAAGACCCGACTTCTCTCCTTCAGAAACTCCGGAAGGCCCTGCAATGTCAGTGTGATTCGGGCCATCGATTTCCGGACGACTTCTGCGGCTCCCCACCTTCCCGGCGGTCTCGGAAGAGACGGTGACCGTCCCTTCCCACAGCATGGGTAGTGCCGGGCCGGCCTGTCCCGGCCCTCGGGGCCTCCGCCGACCCCCGGGAGCGCCGGAATGGCTCGTCACCCCGCACTGGCGTGCGGGATGGGGATATGGTATGAAATCCCTGCGGCCGAGTAGTGGCTTCGGGAGACGCGGGGTGTGGATAAAATCCTGGGTGGTGATCAACTTGTAACTGATGGCAGGAGTCCCAGGTTGTACTCGATGACAAACCATCGAGTCACCGCCTCATGGAAAGCCAGCGACCTGGAGAAAGACAGTGTTTTCCGCACGTAACGGGCTAACCGCTGACGGACCGTGTTATGCCAGCGCTCGATATGAGCCAGCTGGCCCGATTTCTTGTCCACGGAGCGGTGGGTCGGC
>Ga0079997_115183_pt2 | contig 117325 bp, 114 predicted proteins | sample PerSpoCPS_CMetaG_FD_69200 | JGI IMG/M metagenome (GOLD analysis project Ga0079997, IMG submission 69200) | Archaeal communities from Yellowstone National Park, Wyoming, USA - Perpetual Spouter C (PS_C) MetaG (SPADES assembly) (version 2) | ecosystem: Environmental > Aquatic > Thermal springs >...
GATTTGACAGGGAGGCCGCCCGGGGATAAGATTCCCTTAGACCCCTCCCCCCGGGGGAGGGGATCCGGCCCGGAGGAGGCCATGGAGGCCAAGACGAAGGCGGAGGTCCTGCGGCGCCTGCGCAGCGTCGCCGGGCATGTGGAGGGGATCGCCCGGATGGTGGAGGAGGACGCCTACTGCATCGACATCATCCGCCAGATCCAGGCGGTCCAGCGGGCCCTGGCGAAGGTCAACGACCTGGTGCTGGCCCAGCACCTGCGCACCTGCGTCACCACCGCCATCCGCGGCGAGGACCCCGAGGAGCGGGAGCGGGTGCTGGAGGAGATCGTGGAGGTCTTCGAGGCCGCCCAGAAAATCTGATCCCGGAGGTGAACGATGGAGACCCGGACCTTCGTGGCGCCGAACATCTCCTGCCATCACTGCGTCCAGACCATCGCCCGCGAGCTGAAGGCCCTGGAGGGCGTGCGGGAGGTGCACGGGGACGTGGCCACGCGACAGGTGACGGTGTCCTTCGAGCCGCCGGCCACCTGGGACCGGATCGTGGCCGTCCTTCACGAGATCGGCTACCCGCCCGCCGGCGCCTGAGCCTGCTGAGGCCAGGAGGCGGAAGGAAGAGGGGACCCGGATGCGAAGGATCTGGCGATGGCTGTGGATGATCGGAGGGTTGGGGCTGGTCGGGTGCGCGGGCGGGATGGCGGGATCGCCCACTCCCGTCCCCACGCTCCCGCGGGAGACGCCGACCGCCGCCCCCGCCCCGACGGGGACGCCGATCCCCGCGCCGACGGAGACGCCGGCGCCCGCCCCGACCCCGACGGCGACGGGGACGCCGACGCCGCGCCCCCGGGCCGCGCTCTACAACTTCGTCCTGCCCGGCTGACCGGTGTGCGCCCGCAACACGCGCCTCGTGCAGGCGCTGCGACCGCATTGGGAAGGGGACGTGGAGTTCTTCGAGGTGCGGGCGGACACCCGGGAGGGCCAGGCGTTGCTGCGCCGCTTCGGGATGCCCGGCACCCACGGCCTGGTGGTCCTCGACCGCCAGGGGACCGTGATCTGGCGCAGCTTCGGGCACGACACGACACCGGAGCAGGTGGAGGAGATCCTGCGCCGGGCGACCCGCTGAAATCCATCGATGGCTTTCGATGGATTGAAGGGCGTGGCGCTGGGACGGCTCCCGGAGGGTGGGGCTTCGGACAAGGCCCGGCACGGCGGGTGGGGGGCGTTTCGCTCGTCCCCCGGATGGGGGCTTCGCGCGACGACCCGCGCCGGTATCGGGAGACGCGGGCGTGCCGGGATGAATTCCGGCTTACATCCCGGCGGTTCGCCCAGATTTCCCTTCGAGGGATCCCGCAGGAAACGAGGAGGAACCCATGACGACTGCGCCCCGGGAGGTGGTGCTCCCGATCATCGGCATGACCTGCGCCAACTGCGCCCGGACGGTGGAGCGGGCCCTGAAGCGGGCGCCCGGGGTGGTGGAGGCCTCGGTGAACTTCGCCGCCGAGCAGGCGGTGGTGCTCCTCGACCCCTCCGCGGCGGACCTCCGCCAGGCGGTGGAGCGCGTCCGGGCCGCCGGCTACGAGGTCGCCACCGCCACGGTGGAGCTGCCCATCCGGGGGATGGCCGACGCGAACGACGCCCGGGCCATCGAGCGGATCCTCCACCGCATCCCCGGCGTGCTGGAGGCGGCCGTCAACCTGGCGACGGAAAGCGCCCGCGTCACCATGATCGTCGGCGTGACCTCGGTCCGCGACCTGATCCGGGCGGTCCGGGACGCCGGTTATGAGGTGACGGAAGCGGCGGAGGCGCTGGAGGGAGCCGGCGAGGACGCCGAGCAGGCGGCCCGGGAAGCGGAGATGGCCCGCCAGCGCCGCCGCCTCCTCTGGGGGCTCATCTTCACCCTGCCCACCTTCTGGTTGAGCATGCAGTTCGACCTGCTCCACAACGTCATGCCCGGGATGACCCGGCCCATGGGTCTGGATGTGCTGTTGCTGCTCCTCAGCACCCCGGTGCAGTTCGGCGTGGGATGGGATTTCTACCGCGGGGCCTACCGGGCGTTGCGGATGGGCACGGCCAACATGGACGTGCTGGTGGCCCTGGGCACCTCCGCGGCCTACTTCTACAGCCTGGCCGTGACGGTCGCCCTCCTTCTGGGGAGCACCGCCCTCGGCCGCTACACCTACTTCGAGACCGCCGCGGTCATCATCACCCTGATCGTCCTGGGGAAATATCTCGAGGCCCGGGCCAAGGGGCGGGCGGGCGAGGCCATCCGCGCCCTGATGGCCCTGCAACCGGAACGCGCCCGCGTCCTGCGGGACGGCCGGGAGATCGAGATCCCCGCCGCCGAGGTCCGGGTGGGGGATCTCCTCCTCGTGCGCCCCGGCGAGCGTATCCCGGCCGACGGGATCGTCCTGGAGGGCCGCTCCGCGGTGGATGAATCCATGATGACCGGGGAGTCCATCCCCGTGGAGAAGAAGCCGGGGGACCGGGTGCTGGGGGGCACGGTCAACACATATGGCCTGCTGAAGATCGAGGCCACCCGGGTCGGGCGGGACACGGTGCTGGCCGGGATCATCCGGCTGGTCCGGGAGGCGCAGGGGAGCAAAGCGCCCATCCAGCGGCTGGCGGACCAGGTCTCGGCGGTTTTCGTCCCTACGGTCATCGCCATCGCCGCGCTGGCTTTCCTGGGCTGGCTGCTGATCGGCGGGGCCGGCTTCACCCGGGCGATGGTCAACGCCATCGCCGTGCTGGTGGTCGCCTGCCCGTGCGCGATGGGCCTGGCCACCCCCACGGCGATCATGGTGGGCACCGGCCGGGGGGCGACGATGGGGATCCTCTTCCGCAACGCCCAGGCCCTGGAGCAGCTGGGGAAGATCACCCTGATCGCCCTGGATAAGACCGGCACCCTCACCCGGGGACGCCCGATGGTCACCCGGGTGATCCCGGGCCCGGGATGGACCGTGGAGGAGGTCCTGCGGCTGGCCGCCAGCGTGGAGCAGGGGAGCGAGCACCCGCTGGCCCAGGCCGTGGTGGAGGCGGCCCGGTCCCAGGGGCTCCCGCTGGAGAAGCCGGTCGGCTTCTCCGCCCTGCCCGGTCGCGGCGTGCTGGCCCACCTGAACGGCACCCCCATCCGGGTGGGCGGGATCGCCTGGGTGCAGGCGGAGGGGGTGCGCCTCAACGGGCTGGAGGAGGCGGTCCGGGCGCTTCAGGAGCAGGGCCAGACCACGATGCTCGTGGCCCGGGATGGGGAGGCCATCGGGGTGATCGCCCTGGCCGACGCCTTAAAGCCCGAGGCGGCGGAGGCCGTCGCCGCCCTCCACCGGCTGGGGGTTCAGACGGCGATGATCACCGGCGACAACCGGCGCACCGCGGAGGCCATCGCCCGGCAGGCCGGCATCGACCGGGTCTTCGCCGAGGTCCTGCCCGGCGACAAGGCGGAGATCGTCCGCCGCCTGCAGGCGGAAGGACATCGGGTGGCCATGGTGGGGGACGGCATCAACGACGCTCCCGCTCTGGCCCAGGCCGATGTGGGGATCGCCATGGGGACCGGCACGGCGGTGGCGATGGAGACGGCCGACGTCACGTTGATGCGAGGGGACCTGCGCCTGCTGCCCCAGGCCGTCCGTCTCTCCCGGGCCACCATGCGCACCATCCGCCAGAACCTGTTCTGGGCTTTCTTCTACAACGTGATCCTGATCCCGGTGGCGGCCCTCGGTTTGCTCCATCCGATGATGGCCGCAGGGGCCATGGCGTTCTCCTCCATCTTCGTGGTGACCAACTCCCTGCGCTTGCGGGGATTTCGGAGCTGAGGGGCGGCGGATGGCGAACCTCTCGCGGAGGTGCACCATGTCCATTCGGGGGATCGGCGGACGCGGCCGGACGATCGGGATCCTCGGGATCCTGCTCCTCACCGGATGCGGCGCCTCCGCCCCGGCGCGCCCGCCGGGCGGGCTGGGTGGGGAGGTGATCACCGTCTACAAGACCCCCACCTGTGGCTGCTGCGAGGAATACATCCGCTATCTCCGGGGCCATGGCCTCCTGGTCCACGTGGTGGACCGGGATGATCTGGCGCCCCTGAAGCGGCAGTGGGGGATCCCGGAGGCGATGTGGAGCTGCCACACGGCCCGGATCGGCCCTTATGTCGTGGAAGGGCATGTGCCGGTGGAGGCCATCGCCCGCCTGTGGGCGGAACGCCCCTCGGCCCTCGGGATCGCCCTCCCCGGCATGCCGCCGGGCTCCCCCGGGATGGGCGGCGCCCGGACCGGGCCGCTGACCATTTATCTCATCGCCCCGGACGGGGCCGCTCACCCCTGGATGCAGTGGTGAACGCCCGCTTTCCGGGCCTCGCCGCCTTGTAGGACAACTGCTCGCAGTTGTCCTACTTGGGTTTAAAATGAAGGGAGAGCGCGGGCGTCTCTCTCAGGCTTTCCCTCAGGCCTGGAAGCCTTTCCTCCCGAGGGAAGGGGCGCTCGGAGAAAGGGGTGGGCGATGGCGGAGGTTCGGACGCTGGCGGAGGTGCTGGATGCGTTGACCCGGCCCGGAGAGCTCTATGAGCGGCTCCCGGACGGCTCGGTGCGCTGTTACGCCTGTGGCCACCGTTGTTTGATCCGTCCCGGCCGGCGGGGGATCTGCCAGGTCCGCTTCAACCGGGACGGCACCCTCTACGTCCCCTGGGGATATGTGGCCGCCCTCCAGGTGGATCCCACGGAGAAGAAGCCGTTCTTTCATGTCCTCCCCGGCTCTTACACGCTGACTTTCGGGATGTTAGGCTGCGATCTGCATTGCAGCTACTGTTTCACCGGTGAAACCATTGTGGTGACTCAGCGAGGTCTTTTCTCTCTGGAGGAGCTTTTCCGTCAAGCCTTGCGGGTTCAGGCCAATCCGGATGGCGAGATCGGGCTCTTAGAAGAGGCGTATACGTTTTCCCATCTCGGGCGTCTGCGCAAGATCCGGGCCGTCTTTCGTCACCGGTATGAAGGGGACATCATCCGCATCGATCCGGCTTTTCTACCGGCCATCGAATGCACGCCTGACCATCGGTTCTTGGCGATCCCGCGCCCGCGCAGGGGGAAGATCCAGGAACCGGAGTGGATCCGAGCGGAACAGCTCTCTTCGGATTACTGCTTAGTGATCCCCCGTTCTTTCGAAGTCTGCTCAGGCGCATCGGCCCACGAGCTGGATGTGGCAATGTGGCTGGCGCAGGTCGTGGATCTCTCCCGAATGCGTCGGGGCAAAGGGGTAAGGACCCTCAGGGGCGCCTCTATGCGCGCTCACGCCGATGCAAACCCACGGGCCAAGCTCATCCGTGTGGAAGGGGATCGGGTCCGGGTGTTCAACGAACACGCTCCAGGGATCCCAGCCCGTTTGCCCTTGAACGAAGCGCTGGCGGAGCTGCTGGGATATTACTGCGCGGAAGGAAGCGTCTGGGAGGACGATCGGCGCGCCAATTCCATGATGATCACCTTCTCCTTCGGGCCCCATGAAGAAGAACTGGCCCGACGGGTTTTATCGTTGCTTCGGGATCTCTTTGGCGTCGAAGGCATGCTCCACCGGCGAGAGACAACGGTTGCAGTGGTTGTTTACAAGAGCTCGCTGGGCCTGCTGCTCAAAGCCCTCTGTGGCACTCGCGCGCGCAACAAACGTGTCCCCGCGCCGCTGCTCTGGGCTCCTGAACCGGTTGTGCGAGCTTTCCTGGAAGCCTACGTGGCCGGCGACGGCACGATCTCCCGGGATGGCTATGTGGACGTTGCGTCGGTTTCGCCGCACCTTGCCTATGGGATCGCCTGGTTGCTTTTGCGTTGTGGTCGTTTCCCCTCGTTGCGCACTTACCCCACCACGCAGACTCCTATTCAGGGGCGATCCGTCCAGCGGGCCCAGTGGTTGCATCGAGTTCGCTGGCGCCTCCATGGTCAGGTCAGGGGCTGCTGGATGGACGAACGCTATTACTACATCCCGATACGGCGCATTGAACGGCGGCCCTTCTCCGGCTATGTTTTCAATCTTGAGGTTGAAGAGGATCACACCTATCTTCCGGGTTTTGTTGCCGCGTCCAATTGTCAAAACTGGCAAGTTTCCCAGGCCTTGCGGGATGAGGAGGCGGGAGTTCGCCCTGTTCCTGCGACCCCCCAGCAGCTGGTGGCCCTGGCGAAGCGGTATGGCGCGCAGCTGGTGGGGAGCTCGTATAACGAGCCGCTGATCACCTCGGAGTGGGCGGTGGCCATCTTCAAGGAGGCGGTCGCCCAGGGCCTGCGGTGCGTCTATGTCTCCAACGGCAATCTCACCCGGGAGGTGCTGGAGTATCTCCGCCCTTACCTGGTCGGCTACAAGATCGACCTGAAGAGCATGCGCGACAAAAACTACCGGGCCCTGGGGATGCCCTTGAAGAACGTCCTGGAAGGCATCCGCATGGTCTATGAGAGCGGCCTGTGGCTGGAGGTGGTCACCCTGGTGGTGCCGGGCTTCAACGACTCCGACGAGGAGCTGCGGGACGCGGCGGAGTTCCTGGCCTCCATCTCGCCGGACATCCCATGGCATGTGACGGCCTTCCATCCGGATTACAAGATGACCGACCGGGACTGGACGCCGGCGAAGACGTTGATCCGGGCGGCGGAGATCGGGAAGGCCGCTGGCCTGCGCTACGTCTACGCGGGCAACCTGCCGGGCCGGGTGGGGCCTTTCGAGAACACGTATTGCCCGAACTGTGACGCCCTGCTCATCGCCCGCCACGGCTTCCGGATCCTGGTGGATCACCTCAGCGGGCGGGGGACCTGCTATCGCTGTGGGACGCCCATCCCGGGGATCTGGAAGTGAGCGCCCCGGATCCCCAGCGGCCGGTTCCGCGAGTTGCGGATTCCCTCCTTAGGGGTGAGACCCGCATTCCGATCCTGGATCTGAGCGGGAGGAAGGTGTTTTGGCCCGTCTTCGAAAGCAGACCGCCCCCGAACGACGACGCGCGAAGGCTGGCGGGAAGACCCGGGAGAAGGCCGGTGGCGCCCGCAAGCCGGCGTCCGCCCGTCCGTTCCGGCCCGCATGGCCGTTCTCTCTCACCCTGGATCAGCAGCTGGACCTGCTGGGCCTGATCCTTTTCCTGGGGGGGATCCTCCTGGGCCTCGGCCTGCTGAGCCTGGGTCCGAAGCCGGTGGTGGACGCGTTGACCGCTCTCCTCGGCGGAGGGGTCTTCGTCCTCCCCCTCGGGATGACGGCCAGCGGGGCGTGGCTCCTGATCCGGCGCTTCGAACAGGCCCCTCGTCCCCATCGCTCCCTGGTCCCGGGCTTGCTCATTCTCTACGGATGGCTTCTGCTGACGTTTCATCTCCTCGGCGGGGCGGGGGGCGCGGCCGGAGCCACCCTCGCCCGCCTCCTGCAAGAGAACCTGGGTCCCGCCGGGACCTGGCTGGTCGGCTTCGGCATGCTCTGGGCGGGCCTGATGCTGACCTTCCGTCTCCCGCCGGAGCGCCCGCTGGAGTGGGTGATCCGGGGAGTTCGCTCCCTCCGGGCGATCCGGCCATCGGCGCGCGCGGTTCGGATCCACCGCCCGACTCCTGCGCCTCCCCCGCCGGCTTCACCTCCCGCCCCGCCGAACCCCCCGCCGCGGATCCTGGGGGAGGGCGCGCCGGAGGCCCTTCCCCCGGTGGGGCCTGAAGCCCGGGAGGAGCCGGAGGAGGAGCGCCTCGAGGCGCCGCTGCCCATCGCCCCGGTGGGGCCGAAGTGGACCCTCCCCCGGCTGGAGGAGATCCTGGATCCCGGGGAGGAGGTGGAGATCGATGAAGGGGAGCTCCGGGAGAAGGCGCGGATCATCGAGGAGACGTTGCGCAGCCTGGGGGTGGAGGCCCGGGTGGTGGAGGTCCAGCGTGGGCCGACGGTGACCCTGTTCGGCCTGGAGCCGGGCCAGATCTCCCGGGGCGGGCGGGCCACCCGCGTGAAAGTGGCCCAGATCGCCGCCCTGGCCGACGATCTCGCCCTGGCCCTGTCCGCGCGCACGGTCCGCGTGCTGGCGCCCATCCCCGGGCGGGGCCTGGTGGGCATCGAGATCCCCAACGAGCGCCCCGCCCTCGTCCGCCTGCGGGACGTGATGGAGAGCGAGGCGTATCGCGCGCTGTCCTCTCCCCTGCGCCTCCCTCTGGGACAGACGGTGTCCGGGGAGCCTCTGGTCGCCGACCTCACGGCGATGCCCCATCTGCTGATCGCCGGGGCGACGGGCTCGGGGAAGTCGGTGGCCCTGAACGCCATCCTGGTTTCGTTGCTGTGCACCTGCACGCCCGAGGACCTGCGGCTGATCCTCATCGACCCGAAGCGCGTGGAGCTGACGCCCTATAACGGCATCCCCCATCTGTGGACGCCGGTGGTGGTGGAGATCGAGAAGGTCCCCCGGGTGCTCCAGGAGGCCATGCGGGAGATGGAGCGGCGCTACCGCCAGTTCGCCGCCGTCGGCGTCCGGCACATCGCCGACTACAACCGGCGGATGGCGGAGCGGGGCGAGCCCCGCATCCCCTACCTGGTCATCGTGGTGGACGAGCTGGCCGATCTCATGATCACCGCGCCGGAGGAGACCGAGCGGCGGATCACGCGGCTGGCGCAGATGGCGCGGGCGACGGGGATTCATCTGGTGATCGCCACGCAGCGGCCGAGCGTGGACGTGGTGACGGGGCTGATCAAGGCGAACTTTCCGGCGCGGATTGCGTTTGCGGTGGCTTCGTCGGTGGACTCGCGGGTGATCCTGGACATGCCGGGGGCGGAGACGCTGCTGGGGCGGGGCGATATGCTCTTCCTGCCGCCCGACCAGGGCCAGCCCATCCGCGCCCAGGGATGCTTCGTCTCCGACGAGGAGATCCGACGCGTCGTGACTTACTGGAAGGGCATCCGGGGCCTCGCCCGACCGGTCCCGGAGCGTCGGGCGTCCCCGGTGCGCGTCCCCCGACCGGCCCCGGAGCCTGTCCCCGAACCCCCGGTGCGCGAGCCGGAGGAGGAAGGGGATCACGAAAGCGATGAGGTCCTGCTGCAGCGGGCCATCGAGATCGTGCGGCTTCACCGGCGGGCCTCGATCTCGCTGCTCCAGCGCAAGCTGCGCATCGGCTACAACCGGGCAGCCCGCCTGATCGACCTGATGGAAGCTCGCGGATGGATCGGCCCGCCGGAGGAGGGCAGCCGCTGGCGAGGCCTGGAGGGACTGGAACCTCCTTCGGATCCGGGCGAGGGCTCGTGAGGGGAGCGCTCCCCTTCAAGATCCGGCCGATGGGATGGGCGGCGTGAGGCGGTGGGAGGGATTCCGCAGGCTCGGGATCCGGCGGGGGATCTGGGGAGCGGGGGGGCTCTTCTTCTTCCTGCTCGCCCTGGTGATGATGCGGGACGGAGCCTCCCGGCTGGCGCCTCCGCTGCTCAGCTCCGGCGGGCCGCTTTCGCCCGGACGCAGCCTGGGGCTGGGATGGCTGATGGCCTGCCTGGCCCTCAGCGGGTCGCCGGTGGCGGCGGCGGCCGTCAGCATGCAGGATGCTCATCTGCTCTCCCCAGCTGCCGCCCTCACCATGCTCACCGGATCCCGACTGGGTGCTTCCTTCGTCCTCTTCCTCATCGGCTGGAGCTATGCCCTGCGAGGAGGTCATCGGCGGAACAGCCTGACGGCCGGCTTCGTGACGTTCTGGGTGACTGCGACCACCTATTTCCCTGCCACCGCCCTGGGGCTTCTCCTGCTCGCCTACACGCCGATCCGCTGGGTTCCCGTCCGGCTGCCGATGGATCTTCCGTCGCCCTTGAGCCCTGTCCGCGCGCTGGCGGCGGCGGTGGAGCAGGCCCTGCAAGGCGGGCTGGGGCGCCTGGCCGGCCGTCCCGTTCCGGAGGAGGTGGTGGGGGGCAGCCTGTTCCTCCTGGGTTTCTTCCTGATCGGCCTGGCGTTGCAGGCGCTGGATCGCGCGATACCGCTGCCCGTTTTGCGATCCCCCGGCGACGATCCCCCGGACGATTCGCCGTGGCCGATGTTCCGCGTCGGCCTGGCTGTCACCGCTCTCACCATGTCCGTGTCCGTCTCCATCGGGCTGCTGGTCCCCTCTGTCGCCCGCGGATGGATCCGTCGGGAGCGGCTGATCCCCTACGTGATGGGAGCCAACATCAGCACCTTCGTAGACACCCTCTTCGCAGCCCTGATGCTGGGGAACCCGGCCGCGGCGGGTGTGGTGCTGACGGAGATCCTGAGCGTCGGCTGGATCTCCCTGGGGATCCTCGCCCTGGGCTACGCATCTTATTGCCGCTTGCTCGCAGCCGTCTTCGAGGGCGGGCTGAGGCATCCGCTGCTCCTCGGGTTCTTCCTGGCCGCCTTCCTCGGTGTTCCCCTGCTCCTGCTGGCCCTCGGATAGACCTCCCCGCTCCGCGCTATAATGGGCTGACGGAGGAAGCGCAGGCTTGGGGAAGGAGGAGCGTCGAATGCGCGTCACCGAGCCGGGTTACGTGCCGCCCTCGGAGGAATACTGGACCGCTCTGATGGAGCAGGGGGAGTTCGCGCGATGGCCGGCCCCGGAGGCCGAGCCGGAAGAGATCTGGGAGGGCCTGGGGATGGGGCAGGGACGCCCGATCCCGATGCCGGGGCCCTGGGATCTGGGAGCCGGGGAGCCGGACTGGCGGGCTGCCCGGGCCTGTCTGGAGTCGGGCCAGCCCCTTACCGTCACCGTGGTGGGCTACAACCGCGGCGGGCTGATCGTCCAGGCCGAAGGGTTGCCCAGAGGGTTCGTCCCAGCCTCTCATCTCCTGCACTTCCCCAACGCCCTGGACGGGCCCTCCCGCGCCTCCGCCCTCGCCCGGTATATCGGCCAGACCCTGCAGGTTCGGGCCATCGAGGTCGATGAGGTGGGCGGCCGCTTCGTCCTCTCGGAACGGCTGGCCCATCAGGATCCCCGCCGCGTCGAGGCCCTCTTCGCCGAGCTGCGGCCCGGCCAGGTCCGCCGCGGGGTGGTGACCAAGGTGACCTCCTTTGGGGCCTTTGTGGATCTGGGCGGGTTCGAGGGGCTGTTGCATCTCTCGGAGATGTCCTGGGGTCGGGTCAACGACCCCGGGGAGGTGGTCCGCGCAGGCCAGGAGCTCGAGGTGCTGGTCCTGGAGGTCAACCCTCAGGAGCGCCGGGTCCAGCTCTCCCTCAAGCGCCTGCAGCCGGATCCCTGGGAGACCCTCCCGCAACGTTATCGGGTGGGCCAGGTGGTGGAGGGGGTGGTCACCACCGTCACGCATTTCGGGGCCTTCGTCCGTCTGGAAGAAGGCGTGGAGGGGCTTCTGCATATTTCGGAGCTGGGGGCGACGGTGGATCATCCCCGGGAGGCGGTGCGGGAGGGCCAGCGGGTGCGGGTTCGGATCCTGAGCATCGACCCGGCGGCCCGGCGGATCGCGCTGAGCCGACGCGGCCTGGAGGCCGACGTTTGATGGATCCGGAAGGATCTCGGTCAGGATGAAACGGCGCACGCGGACGATCCACGCCCGACCGGCTCGCGATCGCCTGCCCCGCGCGGGCCGGAACGGACAGTCCTCCTCGCCCACGCTGCCGGAGTGGGTTCGCCGTCTGGGCCCGCCCCGCTGGTATGGCACGCCGTCCTTCGGGCGGCGGGAGCGGCAGATCGTCGCCTGGCTGCTGATCGGCCTGGGGCTGTTCTCGGGGCTGACCTTGCTGGGGCTCAGCCCGGGCCGGTGGAGCGATCTGTGGGCCGGGTTGCTGCGGCGCCTCTTCGGTTGGGGCAGCCTCCCCGTGGCCCTGAGCTGGGTCGGAATGGGGGGCTGGATCCTCTTGCGGACGATGGGGCGGGCTCCGCTCCCGAACGGCTGGCGCCTCCTGGCCCTGGAGGTCGCCTCCCTGGGGCTGTTCGGCCTGGCCCACGGTCTGGCCTTGCTGGACGGCGGGGCGCCCTGGGAGATCATCGAGCGAGGCGAGGGTGGGGGAACCCTGGGCTGGCTGGTGTGGACGGCGGTCTCCACGCCGCTGGGACCGGGGATGGGGACGGTCCTTCTGATCGGGCTGACCGGGGTGAGCGGCTGGCTCGCGCTGGCCCGCTCCGGACTGCCTTCCCCGCCTCCGGTGGAAGCCCCTGCGCCGGCCGCGCCGGCGCCTCAGCCGGCCCCGGTGCCTGCGAAGCCCCCTGCGCCCAAGCCTTCCCGGCCGGCCCCGGCGGACCTGAAGATCGTCACCGCCTCGCCCTCCCGCCCCGCCCGGGTCAAGCGGGATCGGCGGCTGCCGCCGCTGGACCTGCTGGAGGAAGAGGAGCCGGCGGCGGTCTCCCCGGAGGAGATCCGGCAGAAAGCGGCCATCATCGAGGAGACCCTTCGCCAGTTCGGGCTGGAGGCCCGGGTGGTGGAGGCCACCCAGGGCCCCGCGGTCACCCAGTTTGGATTGCTGCCGGGCTACATCGAACGGCCGGGGCCGGAAGGCGAGGTGCGCCGCCAGAAGGTTCGGGTGGCCCAGATCGCCGCCCTGGCCAACGACCTCGCCCTCGCCCTGGCCGCGCCCTCCCTGCGCATCGAAGCGCCGGTCCCCGGCCGCGGCCTGATCGGCATCGAGGTCCCGAACCAGCAGATCCACGTGGTGCGCCTGCGGGGGCTGCTCGCCTCCCCGGAGTTCCGGAAGGTGGGCTCCCCGCTGGCCATCGCCCTGGGGCGGGATGTGGCCGGACGGCCGGTGGTGGCCGACCTGGCGGCGATGCCGCATCTGCTGATCGCCGGGACCACCGGCTCGGGCAAGTCGGTGTGCATCAACGCGCTGATCACCTGCCTGGTTTACAACAACACCCCGGAGGAGCTGCGGCTGGTCCTCATCGATCCCAAGATGGTGGAGCTGGTGCGGTGGAACGGGTTGCCGCACCTTTACGGGAAGGTGGAGTTCGAGATCGAGCGCATCGTGGGGGTGCTGCGCTGGCTGACCCGACAGATGGAGGAGCGCTACCGGCAGTTCGCGGCGGTCGGCGCCCGTAACCTGAGCGACTTCAACGCCCGGGCGGAGGCGGCGGGGGAGCCCCGGCTCCCGTATATCGTGCTGTTCATCGATGAGCTGGCCGATCTCATGATGGCGGCGCCGGTGGATGTGGAGCGGACCATCACGCGGCTGGCGCAGATGGCGCGGGCGACGGGGATTCATCTGGTGATCGCCACGCAGCGGCCGAGCGTGGACGTGGTGACGGGGCTGATCAAGGCGAACTTTCCGGCGCGGATTGCGTTTGCGGTGGCTTCGTCGGTGGACTCGCGGGTGATCCTGGACATGCCGGGGGCGGAGACGCTGCTGGGGCGGGGCGATATGCTCTTCCTGCCGCCCGACCAGGGGAAGCCGGTGCGGGTGCAGGGAGCCTACGTCTCCGACGCCGAGGTGGAGCGGGTGGTGCGCTTCTGGCAGGAGCGCTACGCCGATGAGCGGCCGGAGCCCGCCCCCTGGGAGGGGATGGTCACCCCGTTGGAGGTGGGCAGCGGGCGCGCCGTCAGCCGCATCGAGGGCGAGGAGATGGACGAGGAGGCCCTGCTGCGGGAGGCCCTGGAGGTCATCAAGCGCCATCGCGGGGCTTCCACTTCGTTGCTCCAGCGGAAGCTGCGCATCGGCTACCCCAAAGCGGCCCGCCTCATCGACCGCCTGGAGGAGCTGGGGATCATCGGTCCCCCGGAGGCCAGCGGCCGGCTTCGACCCCTCCTCATCCCGGAGAACTGGGAGCCACCCCCGGACTGGTTCCGTCGCGGATAAGCGGGACGGGCTTGACGCTTCCCCATTCCGTGTTAAAATGGAATTGCAGTCTGATCAAACGAAGCCAATGCAACCAGGGGCGCGGGATGCGCCCCTGTGTTGTTGATAAGGCGGGTGGGTCCAAGCCTGTTCCCAGCCGGGTGGTCAGGGAGAACGAGAGGATGGCCAAGAGCGAGCTGCTGCTTGCCGTCAACCAGATCGCAACGGAGCGGAACCTCCCCCGCGAGGTGGTGGTGGAGGTGCTCAAGGGCGCGCTGGCCACGGTGTTCCGCCGCATGACGGAAACGGCGAGCACCCAGGCCGTCGAGGTGGAGATCGACCTGGAGAACGGCCAGGTTCGGATCTTCACCCAGAAAACCGTGGTCGAGGAGGTCCGGGATCCGCGCGTGGAGATCTCTCTGGAGGAGGCGCGACGGATCCGTCCGGACGTCCGGGTGGGGGAGACCCTGCGGGTGGACGTCACGCCGGCGAACTTCGCCCAGCGGATCGCCGCCCAGAACGTCCGCCAGATCATCCTGCAACGCATCCGCGAGGCGGAGCGCGAGCACCTCTACCGCTATTTCTCCGAGCAGGAAGGGGAGATCGTCCACGGGGTGGTCCAGGCGGTCACCCCGCAGGGGGCCACGGTGTTGCTCGCCCAGGGCCGGGCGGAGGCCATCCTGCCCCGTAACCAGATGGTGCCCGGGGAGCGGCTCCAGCCTCATCAGCGCATTCGGGCCTACCTGGCTGAGGTGCGCCAGACGCCGCGGGGGCCGCAGATCATCCTCTCCCGGACCCACAAGAACATGATCCGGCGGCTGCTGGAGACGGAGGTGCCGGAGATCTACAACGGTCTGGTGGAGATCAAGGCCATCGCCCGGGAGCCCGGCCAGCGCACCAAGGTGGCAGTGGCCGCCACGCAGCCCAACATCGACCCCGTGGGCGCATGCATCGGCCAGCGCGGCATGCGGATCCAGAGCCTGGTCCACGAGCTGGGCGGCGAGAAGATCGATGTCATTGAGTGGCATCCCGACCCGACGGTCTTCATCGCCAAGGCCCTGAGCCCGGCTCGGGTGTTGACGGTGCACCTTTTTGAGGAGAAACGATCGGAGCGGACGGCCCAGGTGGTGGTGCCGGACGATCAGCTCTCCCTGGCCATCGGACGGGAGGGCTTGAACGCCCGTCTGGCGGCCCGCCTCACCGGCTGGCGGATCGACATCCATAGCCTCACCGAGGCCCTGGAGCAGTGGCTGCCGCGGGTGGAAGACCCCGAGCTGCGGGAGCGCATGGGCGAGGCGGCCCGCCTGATCCCGGCGATGCAGGAGGCGCTGGCCCGCCATAAAGCGCAGCCCAACCTCACCTGGACGGCCGAGGAGCTCCGGGATGCCCGGACCTTCCTGGAGGCCGCCTACCAGGCCTATATGGCCCGGCGGGAGGCCGAACGGGCTCGCCGCAAGGCCCAGAAGGAGGCCCGGGTCGAGGCCCCGCCGGCGGCAGAGGCCCTGGAGCCCGCTCCCGCGGCCGCCGAGGAGCTCCCGGAGGCGGTCGCAGAGGCCGCCCCGTCCCCGGAGCCGGAACCGGTCGCGGTGCAGGCGGCCTCCGCTTCAGAGCCGGAGCCGGTCGTCCTCCCGGAGCCCGCTCCGGACGCCCGGGAGGCGACCCCGGAGCCTGCCGAAGCGCTCTCCGTCCCGGAGGCGCTCCCGGAGCCCTTCGGGGTCCCCGAACCCGAACCGGGTGGGGTGGAAGTGGAGGTTGAAGCCGAAGCGGTGCTGGGAGAGGATGCAGACGAAGATGAGGAGGAAGAGGAACGCCGCCGGCGGAAGAAGGCGGGGAAGGCGAAGGAGCGCCGGCGGGTCCGCTACGAGGTGGACTTCGAGGATGAGACCTGGTTGCGACGCATGCGCGGCGGCCGGGTGCGGGACTGGCTGGAGGAGTAAGGCCCATGCGGGTTGTGGTGGTGGGTCCGCAGAAGGAGCTCATCCTCCTCTTCGGGGGCTCTTAGACGTGGTGCGGGAGCCGGATCTCTTGGCGCCTGCGGCGGCGTGCTTGACGCGGATCCTTTCGGGGGTGTGAGCGCGAGAAGGCCGGGAAGGCGCCGGAATGAAAGGCCTGAGGAAGCGGGCGCGGACGATTGAGGTGGCGGAGCTTTATCCTCCTCCGGGACAGTGGACGGAGGAGGAATACTTCATGCTCCCGGATCGCAATCGGATCGTGGAGCTCTCGGAGGGGAGGCTGGTGGTGCCGCCGCACCCGACATACAGCCATCAGACGGCGTTGCAGAACATCTTCCTGGCCCTCCATGCCTTTGTGCAGGAACGCCGGTTGGGTGTAGTGCGCTTCGCTCCCCTCCCCGTCCGGTTGTGGGCGGGCAAGATCCGGGAGCCGGACGTCTTTTTCATCGCTCGCGAGCACATGGATCGCATCGGAGAGCAGGCCTGCGGGGTTCCCGATCTCGTAGTGGAGGTGACCTCCCCGGCCACCCGTCGGACGGATCGGGTGGAGAAGTTTGTGGAGTATGCCCGGGCGGGGGTGCGGGAATACTGGATCGTGGACCCGGAGGCCCGAACCGTGGAGATCTACGGGCTGGAAAGCGGCGCGTATGAGCTCGTTGGGAAGTGGGGGTCAGGCCAGCGGGCTCGCTCCCGGCTGCTGGAGGGGTTTGAGATCGAGGTGGATCGGATCTTCACATCATGAGCGGATGGAGATCGGCGCGATCCGGAGCGGAGCGCGATGGTCCGGAAACACATCCCACAGCGCACATGCGTGGGCTGCCGGCAGGTGCAGGCGAAGCGGGAGATGATCCGCATCGTCCGCACGCCGGAGGGCCGCGTGCAGATCGATCCCACCGGCAAGAAATCCGGTCGGGGGGCGTATCTGCACCCCCGTCGTTCCTGCTGGGAGCGCGCCCTGAAGGACGGGCGCCTGGAGCATGCCCTGCGGATCGAGGCGATGCCGGAGGAGGATCGGATGGCCCTGGTGGCCTACGCCTCGACCCTGCCGGAGGAAGAGGATTGATGTGACCCGGAGCGGGGCATCGCGCGAGCCGGGCGCTCCCCGGCTTGTGAGGCCTCCCGGATCCGCCGGCACGGTCGGCCTGGGCCACCGTGCCGGTTTTCGTGCCGGTGTTCCGTGAGGAGCGGACCGGCTGGATGACGGAGATCACCGCATGGCCCGGCCCCTTCGAGGGCCGGGCGCGATTCAGGGCTTATGAAAGGAGGAGGGGATGCGGCAGAACGGTCGGAAGGAGATCGAGATCCCGGCGACCATCACGGTGCGCGAGCTGGCTGCCTTGATGTCGGTCAGCCCCATCGATGTCATCAAGGTCCTGATGCACAACGGCATCATGGCCAGCATCAATCAGCGCATCGATTACGAGACCGCTGCCCTGGTGGCCCACGAGTTCGGCTTTGAGCCCCGGGAGCAGCGCCCTCCCGAGGCGGTGGAGGAGGAAGGCCCTTCGCTGTTATGGCAACGCCTCTACGCCGGGGAGGATCCCTCCAAGCTCAAGCCGCGGCCGCCGGTGGTGGTGGTCCTCGGGCATGTGGATCACGGGAAGACCACCCTGCTGGATGCCATCCGGCGCACCAACGTAGCGGCCCAGGAGGTGGGGCAGATCACCCAGCGCATTGGCGCCTATCAGGTGGAATACAACGGGCGCAAGATCACTTTCCTGGACACGCCGGGCCACGAGGCCTTCACCCAGATGCGGGCCCGGGGCGCCCAGGTCACGGACATCGCGGTGCTGGTGGTGGCTGCCGACGATGGGGTGATGCCCCAGACCCGGGAGGCCCTGGCCCACGCCCGGGCCGCCCGCCTGCCGATCATCGTGGCCCTCAACAAGATCGACAAGCCCACGGCCAACATCGAACGGGTCATGAGCCAGCTCGCCGAGCTCGGCTTGGTCCCTCAGGAGTATGGCGGCGACACCATCGTGGTGAAGGTCTCGGCCAAGCAGCGCATCGGCATCGAGGACCTGCTGGAGGCGATCCTGCTGGTGGCCGAGACCCGGGAGATCAAAGCGAACCCGGACCGCCCGGCGGTGGGCACGGTGATCGACGCCCGGGTCGACCGGCGGGGGCCGGTGGCCACCCTCCTGGTCCAGAACGGCACCCTGAAGCAGGGCGACATCATCGTGGCCGGCGCGACCTACGGTCGCGTCCGCGCGATGTTCGATGACCGCGGCCGCCCGCTGAAGAAGGCGCCGCCCTCCACCCCGGTGGAGGTGCTGGGGCTCTCGGACGTGCCAGAGGCGGGGGATCTGTTCGAGGTGGTGGAGAGCGAGCGCCAGGCCCGGGAGCTCGCCGAGCGCCGGGCGGCGGAGCGCCAGCGCCAGCGCCAGGTCCGGCGGATGAGCCTGGAGGACCTTTACCGCCGGATGCAGGCCGGGAAGGTCCGGGAGTTCAATGTGATCATCAAGACGGACGTTCAGGGCTCCATCGAGCCCATCGTGGGCCTTCTACAGCGGCTGGTGGAGCGGCACGCTAAAGATCAGCTTCAGCTGAACATCCTCCACGCCGACGCCGGTGAGATCAGCGTTTCGGATGTGACCCTGGCCGCGGCCTCGGACGCCATCATCATCGGGTTCAATGTCCCGGTGGACGCGGCCGCGAAACGACTGGCTGAGAGCGAAGGGGTGGACATCCGGGTGTATTCCGTGATCTATCACATCGAGGAGGATCTGGAGAAGGCCCTGAAGGGGATGCTGGCTCCCACCATCCAGGAGCGGATCCTCGGCCACGCAGAGGTCCGCCAGGTCTTCAAGGTGAAGGGCGGCCAGGTCGCCGGCTGCTACGTCCGGGACGGTGAGATCCGCCGCAACGCCCTGGTGCGGGTCCTGCGAGGGGGCCAGAAGATCCATGAGGGCCGCATCGCTTCCCTCAAGCGCTATAAGGACGATGTGACCGAGGTGCGGGCCGGGTATGAGTGCGGCGTCGGGCTGGAGGGATTCCACGACTTCGCCGTGGGCGATATCCTCGAATGCTTCGTCCGGGAGGAGGTAAGCGCGGCCTGATCCCCGTCCAGGGGTCCGGCCGCCCCTTCTCCTCAGGGCATCGGGCGGGGAACCTTGACAAACCTCCCCACCCGTGTTACATATTCTTTGTGGAAAGGGCCGAGATAGCTCAGTTGGTAGAGCACCCGGCTGAAAACCGGGGGGTCGGCGGTTCGACTCCGCCTCTCGGCACTCCAGGCGGGCGTAGCTCAGCTGGTGGAGCGCCTCCTTGCCATGGAGGAGGTCGCGGGTTCGAGTCCCGTCGCCCGCTCTGTGGCGGCGTAGCCGAGTGGCCCAGGCGGGGGTCTGCAAAACCCCAGACGTGGGTTCGATTCCCACCGCCGCCTCTGCTCCACGCAACGCCCCGGGTCCCCAAGGCCCGGGGCGTTTTGCTCTCCGGCTCCCACCCTTTATCGATTCGGGTTCTGGCTCATGAAGCCAATTCGGCTTTCAGGGCATGCCCGTGAGAGGTGATATATGAGGATCATGTATGATGCCGAGGTAGACGTGCTCTACATTCGTTTCCTGGGAACCACTGTGACCACCCAGCATGTCGCGGAGGGCGTGGCGATCGATGATGCGGCCGATGGGCGGATCGCCGGCATCGAGATTCTGGATGCCCGTCAGCGTTTCGGCGACCCGGAAGTGTTCCGGCGGGTTATCCTGGAGGATATCGCGCTGGCTCCGCCGGTCGCTGGCCGGAGGGCATAGCCGCAAGGCCCTTCCCGCCCCACGAGCGCGGACGAAGGGCTGGAAGCAGAAAGAGCCCGCGAGAGGTCCTCAAAAAGATCGCTACCCCGCAGTTCCCGAAGCCACGCCATCTGCAAGATGGATGGGCGCGCTTTCTTGCTCCAGTTCCTTAGGAGACGCGACCGGGCGGTGGCCGAAGGAGGAAATTTCGATCTGCACCTTCTTGCCGGGGAGGCCCGCTTCTACCGCCGGGAGTCCGTCCCCCTGACGCTCTGGCGGGGGATGCGGTTCTGCCAGTCGAAATAGCGAACGCGGGTCGGATCGTTGCGCTGGCGCTGGAGCCAGTCCTCGAAGGCCTGTTGCTGGCGGGCCTGGAGATACCCGGGCGCCAGCTCTCGGTCCTCTCGACCCGCCACGAAGGCGATATGAAAGCCTAGGGGCGAGGTGATCACCGGGGTCGTCGAAAGAACCGGCGTGGCGAAGACGATCTTCTCCAGCTCCGCCCCATATAGCGGCCCCAGCCCGCCCACCGGGGTCCAGCCCGCATCCAGGGCGGTGGCGCTCACCACCTTGCCCGCCTTCACCTCCTCAAATACCGGATCGAACCCCTCGCGCTCAATCCGACGGCGCAGCTCGCCGGCCAGCTCCGGGGTCTCCGCGGTGATCAGCCGGACGTTCACCTGCTCCTCGTGGGTCGGCACCTCCCGGGCGAAGGCCTCCCGGAGCTGCTGCTCCAGCAAATCGGCCTCCACCATGGCCCGGTAGTCCGCCTCCGTGATCCCCAGCTCCCCCCATTGCTTGAGCCGCGCCGCGTAAAGGGCCCGGAAGCTGGCTTCCGACATCGGCGTGGGCGTGGGAAATGGGGTCGCCGTAGGGGTGCCGGTGAGGACGGTCCCAACGGGAGGGGTGGCCGGGGGTGTCGGGGAGGCCGCCGGCGTGGGCGTTTCCCGGAAAAACCCGAAGCGCCGCTCGATCTCCCGATCCACCGCCTCCGGCGAAACCCGGATCCCCCGCCGTTCGGCCTCCTGGCGGATCAGCCGCTCGTCGATCATCTGCTGGAGGACCGCCCGGCCCAGGGCCACGGGGTCCTCGAGCTGCAGGTTGATCTGGTTCAGCTGCTGCCGGTAGATGGCCGCGATGGTGCCCTGCGTGGGATCGTTGGGGTCCAGCGCCGCGATCTCCTGCTGAAGGAAAGCGGCCTGCTGTTGCAACGCGGCCTGCGCGAACCGGAATCGCTTCTGGAACTCCCGGGTTGAGATGGGCTGGCCGTCCACAGTCGCCACCGGCTGTTCCGGCCAGATGGCCTGCTCATAAACCCATCCCCCTGCGATGATCAGCAGGGCGAGCAGGACGACCCCGCCGGCGGCGAGCAGAAGAATCCGCTGCAGGCGAGCTTCCTGTTCCGCCCGGGAGAGGGCCTTGCGGTTGATGCTGCTCGGTTTCCGGGCCATACCCTCGCCTCAGGAGCGCTCGGAGGATGCACCCATAAACTCCCCCGGCCCGGCGCTCGGTCGCGCGGCCGGGGGAGCATGCCGGAGATGCCGGAGGGCCCATGGGGCCCCGGGCTTCCGCAGGCGTTCAGGGACCGCCCCAGCCATACTTGCGGACGTGCTCGGCGGTGAAGGGCAGGAGCCCCAGATGGCGCGCCCGCTTGATGGCCACGGAGAGGCGTCGCTGATGCTTGGCGCAGGTGCCGGTCTGTCGGCGCGGCTTGATGCGCGCGCGATCGTTCACGAACCGGCGCAGCAGATCGACGTTCTTGTAATCGATGGCCACCCGCTCGACACAGAAATAGCACAGCCGGGGCGGCTGCGCGTAGCGGCGCGTCGGCGCGGCCTTCGCCGGGGCCGCGGGTGCCGGAGCCGGGGCGGCGCTCTCCACCGCCGCTTCCACCGCCTCCGCGCGTGGTGTTTCGATCTCCTTCCGATCTTCCGTCAAGGCGAACCTCCTTCCATGCGATCTGGGCATCCCCGGGCGCGGTCATGCCCGGCGATCTTCTTCGCGGCCAGCATAAAGATCTGGCGAATCCATCCCCCGCTTAAAAGGGGAACTCCTCCGCGTTCTCCTCCTCGCCCGCCTCCTCTGCGAAGGATGGCGAGCCGGCTTGACCTTCCCCCAGCACGATCATCTCATTGGCCACCAGCTCCGTCCGATAGTGCCGGCGGCCCTCCGCGTCCTCCCATCCCCGGGTCTGCAGGCGCCCTTCCACATAGACATACATGCCTTTGCGCAGGCGCTGCTTGCAGACCTCCGCCAGTCCACCCCAGGCCACGACGTTGAACCATTCCGTCTCCTCCCGCCGATCGCCGTTGCTGGCGATCCAGGTGCGGGTGGTGGCCACCGGGAACGTCGTCACAGGGCGCCCGTTAGGGGTGAACCGCATCTCCGGATCCCGCCCAACCTGGCCGATGATCATCACCTTGTTCAGCCCACGCATGGAGCCCTTCCCTTCTCTTCTCTCCGGATCCACGAGACGGCCTCGCCCCCATTCAATCCTCATCCAGACGGACCAGGAGGTGGCGGAGCACCTCTTCGGTGATGCGCAGCGTGCGCTCCAGGGAGGCGGTCGCCGGCGCGGGCATCTCCGCCCGCATGAGGACATAATGCCCTTCCATCTTCTTGCGAATGGGGTAACAGAAACGGCGGCGACCCCAGGGGATGACCTCCTGGATCTGCCCACCGTTCGAGGTGATCACCCCTTTGATGCGCTCGATGGTCTGGTCCAGCTGCTCCGGGCTGAGATCCGGATCCAGGACCACCATCAGCTCATAAGGTCGAATGCGCGGCGCAGGCTGGATCAGCACGGAAATGACCTCCTTTCCACGGGTTTGCCCCCGCTCGGGGCGGGAGCGGAAAGGCGCAAAGCCGGAGGGTATCCTACCACATCCGGGGCGATTCGGCAACCATCTCGCGGGAGCTTACCCGAATCCGCCGGCGCTCAGAAGATATCCCAGGCTGTAGCCCAGGAGTGCTCCTCCGGCCAGGAACGGCAGCCCGGCCTGGACCTGTCGCCGGGCGCTCAGCCGGGCGGTCAGGAGCAGCTGCCCCGCCAGGATGCCGATCAGCGTTCCGATCGCCGGCCACGGGGCAGGATGTTCCCGCAAGGCGGAGAGCGTCAGCACGGCGGGCAGGACGGCATCCCCGAACCCCATGGCCAGGATGGGCCCTTGGGTCTTCGCGCGGGGGATCTCCAGCGGGATGATGAACAGCATGGGAAGGCGCTCCTCGAAGGCCCAGCGGGCCAGCTGCTGCATATGCCCCAGGATGTGCACGGCCAGCACGTCGTAGAGGATCATGATCAGAAGCAGGGCCGCAGCGGCCGGCGGGGGAAGCAGAGATCCCAGGTAGATGACGGCCCCGCTGCAGGCCAGGAGACCCATCAGGTTCGAAAGGGCCCAGGAGGAGCGCCGCCGTCCCTCCCGGATCAGGCCTGCGGTCAGTCCTCCCAGCACGAGATCCGCCCAGACCGGCGGGGGAGCCGCGAGCAGCGCGGAGAGCAGCTCGTGCAGGGCGAAGAAAAGCGCTGCCCCGAAGGAGGCGAGCAAGGCGAAGCTCAGGATCCGGGAGAGGAAACGTCGATCCCGCAGCTGCAGGAGGAGCGCGAGGAGGGCTCCTGTGGCGATTGGGATCAAGGCGAGAGGAACGGCGAAGACCACCTGCTCGCCGATCGGCCGGGCGGCCAGCCGTTCCGAGAGCTGGCGGATGGCTTCCAGGGCCTCCCCCGGGGCAGAGGTCTGGGAGTTCGGAGGGAAGCCGGACCCCAGAAAAGCCAGGAAGTGCACGGAGAGGAGGACGGCCATCGCCCCGCCGATGCCGGTCGGCCCGATGGACCCTGGAACGGGATCCGGCGCGTCGGCGGACGGCTCGCCGGCTTCCGGAGGCGGTGCGACCCGGGTGACCTGCAGGCGGAGCCCCTGCACCGCCATGACCCGAACCCGCTCGCCGGCCGCGATCCGTTCCCCAACAGCCCGGGCGGTCCACGTTTCTCCCCGCACCCAGACGGTTCCCTCAGGATCCAGATCCGTCTGGGCGATCCCCTCCGCCCCGATCAGGCGCTCCGGGGACTGAAGGGGAGGGCGCCGGCCCATCTGACGCATCAGGTGCGCCAGGCCGAAAGAGGCGGCCGCTCCTGTTAGGGCGGTCCCTATGAGGATCGCCGGGGCCACGCGTTGCCCGGTGCCGGGCGGCAGCAGGAACAGGCCGCCCAGGCCCAGGGCCAGGGCCCCGGAGAGCCCCAGATATCCCCCGCTCTGGAGGTAGAGCTCCCCCAGGAAAAGAAGGGAGCCCAGCAGGATCAGCAGGAGGCCGGCCGCGCTCACGGGCAGCCGGAGCAGGCCGATCACAGCCAGGCCCAGCAAGAGCACGGCCAGGCCCTCTGCCAGCCCGGTCCCCGGGATGCTCCACGCGGCGACGGCGGCCAGGATCCCGCCGACCAGAAGGAGATACGCGACGTTTGGATCCGCCAGCCAGCCCCAGAGCAGCTGCAAAAGGTCCATGCGGGTTTCCGCCTCATCGCCTCATGTCTTGCGCAGGACGATGGCCATGGCCTCCTTCAGGCCCTCCAGGGCGGAGCGGCTCTCCGCGTCCATGGCGCAGGCGATGATACAGGCCTCCATATGGCTTTCCAGGAGCATCAGGATGGCTTGGTTGAGGGCGGACTTGACCGCCGCCAGCTGCACCAGCAGGCTGTTGCAGTCCTGGTGCTCGGCCAGCATCCGCCGGACGGCGGCCAGGTGCCCTTCGATGCGCGCCAGGCGGGCGTCTAAGGTGCGCTCCTGTTCGGGCGTGAGATACACCTGCACCTGCGGCCCTCCGGTCGTCCGGAGGAGGGCGTCCCGGGTCGGTTTGCGGCGCGATGAGGGTCGTCGGGGCATCCGGCCTCCTGATGGCGATCAGGGTCTTCTTCCAGCATACCACCGGAAGGTAAGTGGGGGAGCTAGGCCATCCCCCGGCGCCCGGAGCGGGGATCCGGCCCCTCTTGTCAAAACGGCCGGAGGTGGTTATAACTAATAACGCAGAGCCCGAACGGAGGGGGAGCGGCCTTCGAGCTCGGCGTGAGATCAGCGCTGGCCCCGCTGCGGAGAAGTCAGTCATCTCAAGGCTAAAAGGAGGAGGTGCGATGAACCGCTCACGTGCCTGGTGGTGGCTCTCGCTGGTCGCCCTGGTGGGCCTGGTGCTCTCGGCCTGCGCCCCGGCGGCCACGCCAACCCCGCAGGTGATCGAGAAAGAGAAGGTCGTCGAGAAGGTCGTCACCCCGACGCCGGTTCCTCGTAAGGTCCTCCGCCTGAACCTGGGCCCCGGTGACGTCCCGACCCTGGATCCCTCCCTGGCGACGGACACCTCTTCGATCCAGATCATCGAGCTGGCCTTTGTGGGCCTGACCCGCCAGAACGAGGAGACGGCGGCGGTGGAGCCCGGGATGGCGGAGCGCTGGGAGGTCTCGCCGGACGGCAAGGTGTGGACCTTCTACCTGCGCAAGGGCATCCCGTGGGTGCGCTGGAACGGCCAGGAGGTGGAGCAGGTTAAGGATGAGAAGGGCAACGTCCGTTACGTGACCGCCCACGACTTCTACTATGGGGCCATCCGCACCCTGGATCCCAAGACCGGCGGCGAATACGCCTACGTGCCGGCCTTCTTCATCGAGGGCGCTGCGGAGTTCAACGAGGGGACCATCACCGACCCAACCAAGGTCGGCATCAAGGTGCTCGACGACTACACGATCCAGTTCACCCTGAAGGAGCCCGTGGGCTTCTTCGCCAACATCGCCGGCCTGTGGATGCTGCGGGCGGAGCCCAAGTGGCTGATCGAGGAGAAGGGCGATCGCTGGACGGAGACCGGCGCTTACCACTCCTATGGGCCCTACGTGATGAAGGAGTGGGTGCACGACAGCCACATCGTGATGGTGGCCAACCCCTTCTGGCCCGACAACATCCCCAGCGTGCCCAAGCCGAAGATCGAGGAGATCGTCTTCCGCATGCTGGATGAGTCCCCGGCCTTCGCCGAGTATGAGGCCGGCAACCTGGATGTGGCGGGCGTGCCTCTCTCGGAGATCGATCGGGTGAAGGCCGATCCCAAGCTCTCCCAGGAGCTGAAGATCGCGCCGGTCCTGTGCACCTACTACTACGGCTTCAACGTCACCAAGCCGCCCTTCGATGATGCCCGCATGCGCCTGGCCTTCTCCCTGGCCGTGGACCGCAAGGCCATCGTGGAGAACGTGACCAAGGGCGGCCAGGAGCCGGCCCAGTGGTTCTCCCGGCCCGGTCTGCAGGCGGCGCCCACCCTCCAGACCCATCCCAACCTGGGCGTGAAGTATGACCCTGAGCGGGCCAAGCAGCTCTTCCAGGAGGTCCTCAAGGAGAAGTATGGCGGCGATGTGAAGAACCTGCCGCCGATCACCCTGATGGTCAACCAGGTGGAGGGCCACATCAAGATCGCCGAGGCCATCCAGCAGATGTGGAAGGAGGTCCTGGGCGTTGACGTGAAGCTGGAGACCCAGGAGTGGAAGGTCTACCTGAAGACCCTCCAGACCGACCCGCCGCAGATCTGGCGGCTGGGCTGGTGCCAGGATTACCCCCACGCCAGCAACTTCCTGAAGGATGTGTTCTACTCCACCTCCGACAACAACCACACGAAGTGGGGGAATCCGGAGTTCGACCGCCTGGTCGATCAGGCCCTGCGGGAGACCGATGAGAACAAGGCCCGCGAGCTCTACGCCCAGGCCGAGGACATCCTGGTGGCCAAGGACGCGGCCATCATCCCCATCTACTGGTACACCCGCGTCACGGTCACCAAGCCGTATGTGAAGCGGACCTTCTCAGTGCTGGGCGGCCTGGAGCACATCGAGAAGTGGGACATCCAGCAGTGAGCCTTGACGCCGGCAGGAGGGGGCGGCGCGCCGCCCCCTCCTGTTCAAACGAGCCGACATGAGGTATAACAGGGGAGGCCGGGGGAGAGGACCCTTGCCGGCCTCCCCTGTTTTCGGGAAGAGGAGATCGATCCGGAGCTCAGCCGAACGGAACTCCGTCTCAGGAGTGAGGGGAGATGCTCCGTTACATCGTGCGGCGGATGCTATGGAACCTCTTGGTGCTGTGGGTGATCACGGTGATCACCTTCGCCCTCATGCACGCGGTGCCCGGAGGGCCCTTCGACCGGGAGAAGCCGCTCCCTCCGGAGATCCGGGCGAACATCGAGGCCAAATATCATCTCGATAAGCCGGTGGTGATCCAGTATCTTTACTACATGCGCGACCTCCTGGTCCCCCGATATTCCCCCACTTTGCCGACCTCTCTCCAGGAGGACGCGCTGATCCGCTGGAAGATCGGGCCGGGCTATTTCCTCTGGATCAACCTGGGCCCGTCCTATTCCTCCCGCAGCCGCTCCGTCAACGACATCATCCGCCAGAACCTGCCGGTGTCCTTTGAGCTGGGCGTCTACGCCCTGCTGGTGGCCGTAGGCATCGGGATCCCCCTGGGCATCCTGGCCGCCCTGAACCAGAACACCTTCCTGGATTACTTCGGGATGAGCCTGGCGATCTTCGGGGTCTCGGTGCCGGTGATCGTATTGGGCCCGATCCTGGTCTCGGTCTTCGGGGTGTGGCTGAAGTGGCTGCCGCCGACGGGGTGGGGGACCCCGGCGCACGCCATCATGCCCTCCATCGCCCTGGGGCTGGCCAGCTCCGCCCTCATCGCCCGCCTCACCCGGGCCAGTTTGCTCCAGGTGATCCGGGAGGACTACATCCGCACCGCCCGGGCGAAAGGCCTCGCCGAGCGCCTGGTCATCGTCCGCCACGCCCTTCGGAACTCCCTCATCCCGGTGGTCACGGTGCTCGGTCCCCTCTTCGCCGCCCTGGTGACCGGGACCTTCGTGACGGAGACGATCTTCGGCATCCCGGGGCTCGGCCGTTACTTCGTCACCAGCATCACCAACCGGGATCACCCGGTGATCATGGGGACCATTTTGATCTACGCCATTTTCCTGGTGATCGCCAACCTGGTTGTTGACATCACCTACGCCTTCCTGGATCCGCGGATCCGTTACACCTGATCTTGAGAAGCGAGGTGGACGATGGCGACGCAGGCGATGCGTCGAGGGGCAGAGGCCCTCGCGGTTCCCACCCGTCGGCCGGTGGGGTTCTGGGAGGACGCCCTCTATCGGCTCTCCCGCAACCGGGCAGCCATGGTCGGGGCGGGGATCGTCACCCTGCTCGTCCTGGTGGCGATCTTCGCACCCCTCATCGCCCCCTATCCCTACGACAAGCAGGTGCTGACCGACCGGGATAAGGTCCCGGCCTGGATGGTGAAGGTCTTCCCCTTTATGCAGCCCTACGCGCGGATCAGCGACCGCTATCTGCTGGGAGCGGACTACGTGGGGCGGGACCTCTTCAGCCGCATCATCTACGGGACCCGGGTGTCCCTGACGGTGGCCTTCGTGGGGCCGCTGATCAGCCTCATCGTGGGGACCACCTACGGTCTGATCTCGGGCTACTTCGGCGGGCGGCTGGATAACATCATGATGCGTCTGGTGGATGTTCTCTATGCTTTCCCGGGGTTGCTGTTCATCATCCTGTTGATGGTGTTCTTCCGTCAGGTGCCCCAGGAGGCCCGCTCGGTCTGGGACGCCATCCGGATCCAGATGTATAAGATCGACGCTGCCTTCGGGGGGATGTTGTTTATCTTCGTGGGCATCGGGCTGACGGCCTGGGAGAACATGGCCCGCCTGGCCCGGGGGCAGGTCCTCTCGGTCCGGGAGAAGGAGTTCATCGAGGCCGCCCGGGCCATCGGGGCGGGGCACCTGCGCATTATGTTCCGCCACATCCTGCCCAACATCATCGGCCCCCTGATCGTGGCCGAGACCCTGGCCATCCCCTCCTACATCACCACCGAGGCCTTCCTGAGCTTCATCGGCCTCGGGGTGAACCCGCCGACCCCCAGCTGGGGGCTGATGATCTCCCAGGGCGCCCAGGCGATCCGCACCTATCCCAACCAGGCCCTGGCCCCCGCCCTCGCCCTGGCCATCACCATGTTCGCTTTCAACTTCCTGGGGGACGGCCTGCGGGACGCCCTGGACCCGCGGATGCGGGGCACGCAGTAAAGGGAGCTCTCCCATACTCCCCGGGCCGGGCGATCCCGGCCCGGGGAGTCTCGCACCGGATCCTCACGGCGGAGGCTGCGGATGGGACGCCTGATGAGCGAGGTGGCCATCGTCGGGGTGGGCTGGAGCGGCTTCCGATCGATCACCCCCGACCTCTCCTTCCGGGAGATGATGTTCGAGGCCGCGGCCATGGCCTACGCCGACGCAGGGATCCATCCCCGCCGGGACCTGGACGGCCTGGTCACCGCGGAGGAGGACTTCCACGAGGGCATCGCCATCAGCGACGAATACGTCCCGGACCAGATGGGGGCGGTGCTGAAATCGGTGCATACCATCGCCGGCGACGGCCTCCAGGCCCTGGCCGCGGGGGTGATGCAGATCGCCGCGGGGGCCGCCCGCATCCTGGCCGTCGAATCCCACAGCAAGGCCAGCAACATCCAGAACCTCCCCCAGATCACCGCCCTGGCCATGGACCCGGTCTTCCAGCGCCCCCTGGATGCCCACCCCCTCTTCATCGCCGGGCTGGAGATGCGCCGCTACCTGGAGGCCACGCGCACCCCTCTGGAGCATGTGGCTCGGGTGGTGGTCAAGAACCGGCGCAACGCCATGCGCAACCCCCGCGCCGCCTTCCCGGCGGATCTCACCGTCGAAGATGTGCTGAGGAGCGAGCCCCTGGCTGAGCCCCTCACCCGCCTGATGGCCGCCGAGCCGGCCGACGGATGCGTGGTGATCGTCCTGGCGCGGGGGGATATCGCCCGCTCCCTGACCGACCGGGCGATCTGGATCCGCGGGATCGGATGGGCGACCGACTCCTACACCCTGGAGGGGCGGGATTGGGAGGGCGCCCGTTACCTCCGCCGGGCGGCCGAGATCGCCTATCAGCAGGCCGGGATCCGTTCGCCCCGCCGGGCCTTCGATCTGGTGGAGATCGACGACACGTTCGCCTATAAAGAGCTCCAGCACCTGGAAGCCCTGGGCCTCTGCCGTCCCGGGGAGGCCGGATGGTGGACGGCCGAGGGGGCGACCGAAATCGGGGGGGAGTTGCCGGTGAACCCCTCCGGCGGGTGTCTGGGGGAAGGCCATCTCCTGGACGCCTCCGGGCTGGCCCGGCTGCTGGAAGCGGTGCTCCAGCTGCGCGGGGAGGCCGGTCCCCGGCAGATCCCGCACGCCGGCACGGCCCTGGTGGCCTCCTGGCGCGGGCTGCCCACCGCTACCGGCGCGGTGGCCATCCTGAGTCGGGAGCCCTGACGATGGGCCTTGCCCGGATGTCCCCGGAACGCTTGTCGGTGAACACTGGCCCTTCGGGCCGACCCGCCATGCCTCCCTGTGGCCGGGCCAGAAGCATCGGGGCGGCGCCTCGAACGGTCCGCCGCCGGGAGGAGGGGGAGAGGTTCCCCGCGCCGCGGGATGAACTTCCCCGCGATCGGCCGGAGGTGCCCATGCATCCGGAGGAGCTGCGCGGAAGGCTGGAGCAGCTGGAGAACGAGGTCCTGATGCTCAAGCACGTGCTGCGCTTCATCCTGGCCGCTCACCGCCGCCATCTTCCCTCCTTCTCCGGCCAGCGGGTGGACCCGGAGCTCGTGCGCCAGGTGCGACGGGAGATCCAGGCCCGGTGGCATGAAGAGTGGGAGGATCTGATCCCGCCGAAACCGAGGCTCCTGTGAGAACGTACGTTCTGGATACTCACGCCCTGATCTGGTATCTCACGCGGGATGAGCGGCTCAGCCCGGCGGCCCGGCAGGCTTTCCGGGAGATCGAGCGAGGGGAGGCCAGAGGGCTGATCCCCATCGTCGTCCTGTTGGAGCTGATCCGGATCGAGGAGAAGGAGCTGATCCCGCCCCTCTGGGAGGCCGTCCTGGCCACGCTGCTCGGCGGGGGGAGATTCGAGGTGGTGCCCCTGGACCTCAACCTGTTGGCGCTGGTGCGGGAGCTGCCGGAGATCGAGGACCTGCACGACCGGGTGATCGTGGCCATCGCCCGGCGCTATGAGGCGGTTCTGGTCACCTACGATGAGATCATCCGGCGCTCCGGCCTGGTGGAAACCCTCTGGTGATGCGGATCTGCCCGAGGAGGTAAGGCCAAATGGCGGGACGGCGAGTGGCCATCGTCGGTGCGGGGATGACCAAGTTCGTGCGCCGGGCCCTGGAGACCGGCCCGGAGCTGGCCTGGGAGGCCGCCCACAAGGCCCTGGAGTCCTGCGAGATGACCCTGGATCAGATCGACGCGGTCGTGCTGGGCTCCGCCCCCGATGCCTTCGATGGGGTCCATATGAAGGTGGAGTATCTGAGCCCGGGGGCAGGCGCCTGGGGCAAGCCCACCATCCGGGGTTACGTGGGCGGCGGGACCGGGGTCTTCGCCGCCATCCAGGGCTGGTATCACATCGCCAGCGGGATGTTCGACACGGTGCTGGTGGTGTGTGAGGAGAAGATGTCCTCCTGCCACCCGCACCCGCAGGCGGCCTTCAATTACATCTTCGATCACACCCTGGAGCGCCCCCTGGGCCCCAACCTCCTGTGGATCTTCGCCCTCGAGATGAACGCATATATGACGAAATACGGGCTCACGAAGCGGGACATCGCGATGGTGGCGGTGAAGAACAAGCGCAACGCGGCCGACCATCCGGCGGCCCAGCTGGGCGATCCGAACATCACGGTGGAGGATGTGCTGAACTCAGAGGTGCTGGCCTGGCCGGTGCAGCGGCTGGACGTCTCCCCGACCAGCGACGGGGCGGTGGCCATCGTGATGGCCGCCGAGCATGTGGCCCGGCGGGTGACGAACAAGCCGGTCTGGGTGGAAGGCGTGGGCTGGTCCCTGGACACCCAATACTGGACCAACCGGGACCTCTCCTACCCCACGTATGTGGAAGAAGCCGCCCGCAAGGCCTACGCGATGGCCGGCATCAAGGAGCCCCGCAAGGAGATCCACATCGTGGAGCCCTATGATCCCTTCGACTATAAGGAGCTGCATCACCTGGAGGGGCTGCTGCTGGCGGATCGCGGGAAGGCCGCTGAGTTGATCGCCCTCGGGATCGCCAACCGGGACGGGGACATGCCGGTCACGCCCTCCGGGGGGCTCCTGGGGGTCGGGAACCCTATCGCGGCCGCCGGCCTGATGAAGGTGGCCGAGATCTTCTGGCAGCTCCGGGGGGAGGCCGGCAAGCGCCAGGTGCCCGGCCAGCCCCGACGGGGCCTGGCCCAGGCCTGGGGGGATCTGATGCAGGTCGGCACGGTGATCATCCTGGGAATCTGAGGGGAGGAAAGCCCCATGGAGCGCTGGGTCTACCCCACCACCGGCCTCCGGCCGGAGGACATCGAACAGGGACGGGTGCTCACCGCCCGGGCGCCGTTGCGGGGCGAATACGCCTGGGACGCCGGGGTGGCGGTGGGGCGCTTCCTGGCCGAGCTGAAGAACGGCCGGCTGATCGGCCGGCGCTGCCGATCCTGCGGCCGGGTGATGATCCCGCCCCGCATGTTCTGCGAGCAGTGCTTCCGCCCCACCGACGAATGGGTCCCCCTGGCCGATACCGGCACGGTGATCACCTTCTCGGTGTGCACCATCTCCTGGGACATGCGCCGCCTGGAGGTCCCGGAGGTCCCTGCCGTCATCGCCATCGATGGCGCCTCCCCCGGGATGGGGATTCTGCACAAGCTGGGGGAGGTCGGGCAGACCCTCGAGGAGATCCTCCAGCGGGTCCGGGTCGGCATGCGGGTTCAAGCGGTCTGGAAGCCGCCGCACGAGCGGGAGGGCGCGATCACCGACATCCGGTATTTCCGACCCCTGGAAGCCTGAAGGAGGCCCTGATGGCGCTCATCGAACGGATCCTTCATGCCCGGGACGCCCGCGCCTGGCACGGCACGATCCGGCTGGAGGGGGTCTACACCGCAGGGGTGGCCGGGGAGCGCTGGCTGCGCGGCCTGCAGGCCGGCAAGATCTACGGGACCCGCTGCCCCCGTTGTCAATATACCTACGTTCCGGCCCGCCGTTTCTGTGAGCGCTGCCTGGGTGGGCTGGACGAGGGGGCATGGGTGGAGGTGGGCCCGCAGGGGACGCTCCTCTCATGGACGCGGGTGTATCTCGCCCCGGACGGGAGCCGGCTGGCGCATCCCCGCACCCTCGGCCTGATCCGCCTGGATGGAGCCGACGCCCTCTTCATCCACGACCTGCTGGATGAGGGAACCCCCTGGGCCGTCGGCATGCGGGTGGAAGCCGTCTTCCGCCCGGCCCCGGAGCGGGTCGGCAGCCTCCTGGACCTTCAAGGCTTCCGCCCGATTCGGTAGCGGAAGCCCTCTCGTTTGTTTTGATTTTCACAACCATGGCTTGCGGGGGGAGGGGGGATCCCCTATAATGGGAGCAACCCGCTCGGACCCGGGCGGGAGGGAAGGCTGAGGGCCTTCCATCCGCGGGGGAGGAAAGCCGCCATCTCGCCCTCCCCCACACAGGAGGATCCGAGGGATGAGTTCCCACTCCTCGGTGCCAAGGTCCCCTCGACGGGGGAGGATTGAGGGCCGTCCGCAACGTCGCGCCATTGAGGATACAGAGTGGATGTCGCGAGTAGGTTCCTGGGCGCGGGCCTGGCTGGAAGGATGGGCCGCCCGGCTGCAGGAGCCGATCCGGAGAGCGGGGGCGTTCGCCCTCGATTTGTGGACCCATTACAGCCGGCACGTGGGGCTGGTCCTGGCGGTGGGCCTGGTCTATCTGGGCCTTGTCCAGGGCCGTGCGGCTCCGGCCTGGCTGTTCCAGCCGGTGCGCCTCCCTCAGGCCGCCTCGGCTCAGCCGGCTTCCCCTGAGGTGCTGCAGGCCCTGCTCCGTCGATCCGCCTATCTGGGCGGAACCCGTCGGAACAGCCCGGCCTTGCTGATCCGCCAGGTGGATCTCCACACCGAGATCCCGGAACGTCCCCGGAGGGGCATCATCACCTACACCGTCCAGTCCGGCGACACCCTCTTCGGCATCGCGGAGAAGTTCAAGCTGCGGCCTGAGACCATCCTCTGGGCGAACTACGATGTCCTCCAGGATGATCCCCACATGCTGGAGATCGGCCAGGTCCTGAACATCCCGCCGGTGGATGGCGTGCTTCATGTGGTCAAAGAGGGGGAGACCCTGGAGGCCATCGCCCAGAAATACAACGTGAGCCCGGAGGCTATCCGCAACGCGGAGTGGAACGGCTTGCAGGACGGCGGGGAGCCCCAGGTGGGCCAGGTGCTGATCGTGCCGGGCGGCACGCGCCCCTTCGCGGGGTGGACCCCGCCCCGTCAGGCCTATGTGGTGGTGGCGGGCGGCAAGCGGCTGCCCTCGGGGGCCTGCCCCAGCGTGCAGGTTCCCCCGCTGGGCACGGGAAGTTTCATCTGGCCGGTTAACAGCCGCTGGCGGTCCGGCTACGATTTCACCGCCTACCATCCGGGGGTGGATTTCGCCGGCCGCCTGGGCGATCCGGTCTATGCGGCGGACGCCGGCACCGTGGTTTACGCCGGCTGGAGCACCGTTGGCTACGGCAACTTGATCGTTCTGGACCACGGGAACGGTTATCAGACGTACTACGCGCACCTCAGCGCGATCTTCGTCGGTTGCGGGCAGCAGGTGGCCAAGGGGGCGACCATCGGCCTGGTGGGCTCCACCGGGCGTTCCACCGGGCCGCACCTGCACTTCGAGATCCGGGGACCCGGCGGCTTCGTGAACCCCTGGCGCGCGCTTCCGTAGTTCAGCGTCGCCTCTCGGATCTAAAGGATGAGGCTGGGAAGCGTTGCGAGCCTTCCCAGCCTCTGTTTTTCCTCGCGCATGAGGCATGAGCGCGGCGCGTTGCTTGGAGTTGCTCATGTATTTTTCGCCCTCAGGTTCTGCTTCCCCCTCGTCCTGGAGTTTGGACCTGAGTCGGGACAGAGGGAAAGGGCGCCTTCTCATGGGTAGCATGGAGGCGGGTAAAAATCCCACGTGAGGAGGGCCTCCTCAGGCGGCGGGGATCGGCCAGGCCCTCCTGAAGACCCGTTCGGTACGGTTGACAGAAATCGCTGGCCGGATGCGGGGCGCCTTCCGCGCTTTTTGCGCCGGGTGGATCCGCTCTGGGCTTGCCTCGGGGAACACCCGGCGGCGTCTTCCTATGTCCCGGGCGCCCCGAGGATGGCCCGCAAACATTCCGTCACGGGAGGCAGGGGGGTCTGGAACAGCCATCCCACCTCCAGCCAGAACCCCGGCACCGCGATGCTGGCCACCCGTCCCGCTCGCATCCCCTCCACCGCATATCGATCCCCCTGCCGCCGATGCGCCCACAGCACCTCCTCCTCCCCATCCACCCCCCAATACTCCTCCACCCCCGCCCGCGCATATTCCTCCGCCTTCTCCCACAGATCCAGCGTCCGCGTCGACGGGCTCACCACCTCCACCACCAGCGCCGGCACCACCTCCAGGGGCACCCCCCGTGCCCGCCCCACATCCTCCGGACGGATCACGAACACATCCGGCTCCCGCACCACGTCCGGCAACACCCGCACCGCCGCCGGCCCCATCAAAACCTCTCCCCATCCCCTGGCTTCACAATAGCCCTGTAGCAAGCGGTAAAGGAAGCCCACCAGGCGCTGGTGTTCCGCGGTGGCCGGCGAGTGCATCAGGACCTCCCCCCGGACGAACTCCCAAATCCGGTCCTCCGGCGCCTCCCGGAGATAGCGCTCCAGCGTCCACCCTCCCATCCGGATCACATAGGGCTCCCGCACCGGAACCTTCCGCTCGTCCACCACCATCACCCCCATCGCCGCCTCCCCAAGATCCGCTCAAGCTGCTCCCGTCTCTGAACCCGACAGCACAATCCGCAAGCACTCGGCCACGGGAGGCAGGGGGGTCTGGAACAGCCATCCCACCTCCAGCCAGAACCCCGGCACCGCGATGCTGGCCACCCGTCCCGCCCGCACCCCCTCCACCGCATATCGATCCCCCTGCCGCCGATGCCCCCACAGCACCCCCTCCTCCCCATCCACCCCCCAATACTCCTCCACCCCCGCCCGCGCATATTCCTCCGCCTTCTCCCACAGATCCAGCGTCCGCGTCGACGGGCTCACCACCTCCACCACCAGCGCCGGCACCACCTCCAGGGGCACCCCCCGTGCCCGCCCCACATCCTCCGGACGGATCACGAACACATCCGGCTCCCGCACCACGTCCGGCAACACCCGCACCGCCGCCGGCCCCATCAAAACCTCTCCCCATCCCCTGGCTTCACAATAGCCCTGTAGCAAGCGGTAAAGGAAGCCCACCAGGCGCTGGTGTTCCGCGGTGGCCGGTGAGTGCATCAGGACCTCCCCCCGGACGAACTCCCAAATCCGGTCCTCCGGCGCCTCCCTGAGATAGCGCTCCAGCGTCCACCCTCCCATCCGGATCACATACGGCTCCCGCACCGGAACCTTCCGCTCGTCCACCACCATCACCCCCATCGCCACCTCCCATCTGTCCGCCCCATCCATGCAGGGGTTTCCGGATCATCTCGTCGAACCCGGCCCATGGGGTCAAACGATTACGATTACACCGAACATGATGGGCCGGATCTTCAAGGTGGGCAATCCAGGGAACGGCCGCCTGTCATCGCCGGTGCGGCTCCGTCGATCCATCCGGCAGAGCGAGCAAGAAGCCGCCAGAGCGTCCAGCTGGTTATCGCCTCCATCCGGGGTGAGGCGCTCCGTGAAGCGCGCGACTCACCGCCCAGCGATCCCTCACCGGCACCCGCAGGCCTCGAGGGAGGGACAGTCGCAGACTTCGGCCACCGCCTCGATCTCCACCCGAGCTCCCATGGGCAGCGCGGCCACGCCCACCGCTGAACGGGCGGGGGGCATCTGCGGGAAGAACTCGGCATAAACGGCGTTCATGCGAGGCCACTCAGAGAGATCCACCAGGAACACCGTGGTCTTGACCACGTGACGAAGACAGGACCCGGCCGCTTCCAGGATCGCCCGCAAATTCTCCAGGGCCTGCCGGGTCTGGCTCTCGATGTCCGGCCCCGCCAGCTGACGGGTCTCCGGGACCAGGCCCAGCTGGCCAGCGGTGAAGATGAGGTTCCCCACCCGGATGGCCTGGGAATAGGGGCCGACAGCAGGGGGAGCTTTCTCCGTGGCGATCGCTTCCCGAGCCATGACGCCTCCTTAGCGGTGGATTCAGGCGGAACGCGAGCCGTAGAGGACATGCTGGCGAACCGCGTGACAGAGCAGGCACATGGGGTCCTCGCAGAGCAGGGCCATAGGATCCCGGCGCAGGAGCTCCAGAAGGATCTCCACCATCCGCCCCATGGGCAGCCCCTGGAAGACCCGCTCGCTCAGGTAGACCCGACGGGTGATCGGCTCCAGACGCGGCGCGGCGGCGCCGAAGCCTCGACGACACCCCGGGAAGCCCGGCAACTCCACCACCCGGCGGTCCATCAACGCCCAGCGGAGGAAGGTTTTGCGCCCGGCCAGGGCTTCCACGTAATGGATGGCCACGTTCATCGTGGGATCGGCGCCGAGGAGCAGGACGTCGCCCCCTTCCGCATGGAGCCAGCGCAACGGCCCCCAGGGATCCTGGAGAGATTGGGCGGCGGCGACCGCCTCCGCCCGCGGGCCCACCGTGACGAAGGAAAGGACGGGGTGCTCGCTCCGGCGCGCGCCGGGCAGCCGACGGGCCATCTCCGGGAACGGACCCCACTCCGGATCCGCCGGGAGATCCGGGCGGAAAAACACCGCCCGGGCGTTGCCCCCCTGCATGGCCAGGTAGACCACGCCGTTATCCGGCGGGCCCGTCCGCGGATAGACCATGGTGGAAGAGGTGAAGGCAGGGGTCAGCCAGGTCTCGCCGGCCATGGCCGCCTGGACCGCGCCGAGGAGGGTGGCGATGCCCCCTCGCACCTGCTCCGCCGCGTCGGGGGCGGCCACGATAAGGGCCGGGCCGTCCGGGTTCCAGCGGATGGCCTCCAGGGCCAGAACCAGGGTTCGGAAACCGATCGGTCCCACCACCGGAGCTCAGCGTCCTTTCCATTCGGCCTTGCGCTTCTCGATGAACGCTCGCATCCCTTCTTTCTGATCCTCCGTGGCGAAGAGGAGATAGAAGAGCCGGCGCTCATATTCCAGGCCGTCCCGCAGGCTGGTCTCGAAGGCTTTGTTCACCGCCTCCTTGGCCAGGCGGACGGCGATGGGCGGCCGGGCGGCGATCTCCTTCGCCAGGCGGATCGCTTCCTCCAGGTAAACTTCCACGGGGACCACGCGGGAGACCAGCCCGGCGGCCTCCGCCTCCCGGGCGCTCATGTAACGGCCGGTGAGGATCATCTCCATCGCCTTCGACTTGCCGATGGCCCGGGTCAGGCGCTGGGTGCCCCCGGCCCCGGGCATCACCCCGATGTTGATCTCCGGCTGGCCGAAGACGGCGGTCTCCGAGGCGATGATGATGTCGCAGGCCATGGCCAGCTCGCAGCCCCCGCCCAGGCACCAGCCCGAGACCGCGGCGATGATCGGCTTGCGGATCCGCTGGATGCGATCCCAGCGGGCGATGTGATCCCGCAGCAGCATCTCCACCGCGCTGGCCTCGGCCATCTCCTTGATGTCCGCCCCCGCGGCGAAGGCCCGCTCGTTCCCCGTGATCACCATGCAGCGGATGGCCTCGTCGCGATCGAAGGCCTCCAGAGCCGTCGCCAGCTCCTCCATCAGGACGCTGTTGAGGGCGTTCAGCTGCTGGGGGCGGTTCAGGCGGATCAGCCCCACGTTCTCGATGGTCTCCACCAGGATCGAGGTGTAGGCCATGGGACCCTCCCGCAGGCTGAGGATGGGATCTCCTACCGGAAGTTCAACAGGAAGATGGCCTCCAGGGTGGCGTAAAGGTTGAGGGTCATGTGCATCACGATGGGCGGCCAGAGGGACCGGGTGCGGGCCCGCAAACCGGTTAGAGCCAGGCCCACCAGGAAGGCCTGGGCGATCCAGAACCACTGATCCGTGGTCCCCCCGTAGGTGAAGAGGTGGAACAGGGCAAAGATCAGCGAGACGAGATAGACGGCGAACATAGGGCCCACCCGCACCGCCAGGGCGGGATACAGGAGGCCCCGGAACAGCAGCTCCTCCGTCGGCGGGCCGACCAGCACGGCGAGGAACCCCATGGCTGTCCAGCCCAGGGGATCCCGGCCTCGGAACAGAGGGGCCAGGTTCTCCGGGATCACCGGCCGGCCCGACGCCATGGTGACCGCATCCAGCGCCACTGCTAAGCCCAACGCTAAGAAGGGCACCGCCCACAGGGGGATGCGCGCAGGGGGAACCAGGCGCAGGGCTGGGGCCAGCGGGCCGCGCACCCACAGGCGCAGGGCAGCCCCCACGGTGATCAGGGTGAACAGATAGATGAAGCCGCTGGCCAACCCCGTGAAGCGCCCGCTGGCGGCCGCTCGGGCGTAGGCGGCCTCGAACGGCTGGCCGGGCATCGCCACGACCCAGTAGATCAGAAAGAAGAGGACGCCCAACATGAACTGGACCATCAGGAAATACGCCAGGGCCGTCAGAGCCAGGCCGATCCCCCAGGGCGGGGCCGGCTCCAGCTCCTCAGACGGTGCGGAGGAGGACGGGGCAGGACGCATCTTCACGTGCTCCTCATTTCACGAAATATTGAAGGAAATCGATCCGAGCTCCCGGGGCCGGGCCGGTGGGCCTCTTCCTCATCGCGCCCACGCCAGCGTCCCATCTGGCCACCTGCCACCTCGGGGCGGGTTCAGAGCCTGCTCATAAACCCGGGCGAACTCCTCCTCAAACCGGGCCGCCATCGCCGGATCCGTCACGATCAGGAAGTTCTCATCGTTGTCCCGCTCGGCGTTGCGGGAGAAGTTATAGGACCCGAAGATCACCACCCGACGGTCGATGACGAACACCTTGTGGTGCATGTTGTAAGGGTTGCCGTCCTTCAGCACGTCGATCCCCGCCCGCCGCAGGCGGTTGAACTGGCTCACCGGGGATCCCGCGCCGCTGGACTCGAACACCCCATGGATCTCCACCCCGGCCCGGGCCCGCTCCAGCAGCGCATCGCCGATCCGCGGGTGCGTGAAGGCGAAGGCCATGAACACGATGCGCTCCCGCGCTCCCCGGATCGCCCGCACGATGGCCTCGACCGTCGGATCCTCCGGGGCGAAGTAATTTTCCACCGGGATCCCATGGATGGTCAATCGCGGGGTCGTGTCGCCGGAGGGACGAGCAGGGCCGAAGGCGCGGCGCTCGAACATGGCGGCGAACTTGACGGCGTAATTACGGGCCAGCTCCGACGAGCGGAGGAGAGCGGCGTTGTTGTTGTTCTGATAGACATCGTTGTCCGTGAAGTTCATCGAGCCCGTCCACACGCGCTCGCCGTCGATGACCATGAACTTGTTGTGCATGTAGCCCCCCCGCTCGTCGGTGACCACGGGGATGCCCCCCGCCCGCAGGCGGGCGACGGCCTTCGTGTCGGCGTTGTCGGTCTCGGTGACCACCCGAACCTGGACGCCGCGATCGCGAGCCCGCAGGAGGGCCTCCGCCACCGGCATCAGATCGATCTCGTAGACGGCCACGTCCAGGGTCCGCTGGGCGCCATCGATGGCCGCGATGAGGGCATCGGCTACACCTCCCCGATGGAACTCCGGGGCGTCCGGGAAACGCGGGGCCGTGAAGAAGACCTCATACCATCCCCCCTCGCCGGAGGGAGCTGTGGAAGGCGGCGCCCCGCCCCGGCCCATGCACTGCTGGGCCATCCCCAGGGCCGCCGCCAGGAGCAACAGAACGGCCAGGCCGGCCAGGGAGAGCGGCCGGGATAACGCCCGAGACCTTCCCGGAAGCAGACTCCGCCTCCTGCGCGAGCTCAAAGGGACCTCCGGAGAGGAAATATCCTTACCCATCCGGATCCCCCTCCGGGGGATCCGGGGACCAGTCCCGCAGGGCCTCCAGGGTCCATTCCAGACGCTGCCCCGGCGTCCAGGCTTCCCACTCCGGAGGAGGCGTCAGCCCCCATGGAGAGAGCAGCTCCCCCGCTTCCGCCGCCGGGGCCCGAGCCGCCCGGCCGATGCGGCGCATGGCCAGGCGCACCCGCTCGCCGGTTCTCTCCGGGGCGGGACCCACCCGCGCCATCGCCCAGTCGAGCAGGCGCTCCGCCTCCATGTCCGTCAGCCCGCTCCGCCAGCTCTCGTCCTCCAGCACCCGCTCCAGCCAGGCCGCCAGCCTGGGCTCCAGCGTCCGTTCTTCCTCCCACGGGCTCAATGCCAGCCTCCCACGATCTGCGGAAGGGCGATCCGCAACGTGTAGGGCGCAGGCTCGGTGGTGAACCGCGCCAGCGCCGAGATCGCCAGCACCACCCGGCGATCCGGCCCCGCCTCGACGAGCCCCTCCCCGGTCCCGTCCGGCCGCAGGGGCAGCCGCTCCACCCGGGCCTCCCCGTCCCTCCGGAGGCGGAGGACCTGGAGGGCGAAGCGCACGGGGACCTCTGGGGCGACCCGAGCCCAGCCCTCGGCCTCCCACCCGGCCTCCTCCTCGGCCCCATCCCGGAGCCCGATCTCCGGGATCTCGATGGCGTCTAAGGCCACCCCGGGGCGGTTGACCGCATCGTCGGTGACCACTTCGAAGCGCAGGCGGATCACCTGCCCTGCGTAGAGGGTGAGATCCACCGTCTCGGTGATCCAGCGCGGCCTCTCCCCTCCTCCGCTCACCCCCGTGTAGCCCCACCCCAGGTTGTTGTGATTGGGGTTCGCGTCGGTCCCCGAGGGCGTGCGCAACATCGTCCAGCGCTGCCCTCCATCCGTGGAGACGCTGACGTAGGCGTAATCCCAACCCTCCTCCAGATCATACCAGATGCGATAGCGCAGGGTGGCCCGTGGGACTCCCCGCAGATCGACGATGCGGGTCAAGCGGGGGTTGCTGTCGTCCCCCCGGACCGCATACCAGAACCGCCGGCCCTCGAAGGGGGAGGCGGCGACCAGGGGGAGGACGGAGGAGCCCCGGAAGGAAAGGGCCAGGGTCCGCCCGGCCGGGAGCTCGATGTAATCCGTGGCGTAAGGGAACACCGTGTCCTGGATCTCCTGCGGGAGGCGGTTCACCCGGACGGCCCGCCGGGGCTCCGGAAGCTGCAACGCCCGGTAGCGCGGCCCCGAGGGGGGCTCAGCGTGATCCAGGAAGTTTGCCGCGACCCATTCCAGAAAGAAGGCGTCGGCGTCCTCGCCCGCTCCCCGCTCGCGCAGCACTGCGTCCACGGCCTCCAGGCCGTTCTCCGGGTGGGCCACCAGACGCCGCGTGGCCTCCTCCCCGAAGCGCTCCAGGAAGTATTCCAGGAAAAGAAAAGCGGCCCCGTAGTGCTCCGCGTTCCCCTCCTCCTGAGTCCCCCAGGTGTTCAGCTGGGTGTCGGGCTGACCCAGGAAGGCGCTCTCGAAGCCGCCCACATCGTAGCCGCTGAGGAAGGCGGCCAGCTCCGAGGCCCCTTCGTTCAGCCAGGTCTCCTCGTTGCGATCGTGATACCAGTGGATCATGTGCTGGAACTCGTGGGCCAGCACCCCGTGATAGAAGTCGGAGTTCACAGACACGCTATCCAGGTTGATGTAGAACATCTCCGCCTCGTTGGAGTCGGTCCGCACGGCCCTGGGGAACTCATCCTTGCTGGCGTAATAGCCCGCCACGCCCCCCAGCCCGCCGGCGTGGAGGATGAAGAGATGCGGATCGCAATCCACGCCGGGCGTCCATTCGCTCCCGAAGAATTCGCGGACGGTCGGGTAGGTCCGCTGCTCGAAGATCTCGGCGGCCGCCCGCAGATCCGCCGGGTCCACCGTCCGCCCCTCCTCCACCCAGAGATACGCATGGGGGGTCTTCTCCCGCAGGACCGCCGTGACGGTGAAGGTCTCGTTCGTGTCGTTGTTGGAGGCCAGGAAGGCTCGCCGGGCGCCGAGGGGAAGGTCCCGCTCCGGCCGGCAGGCCGTCTCCGGGGTGTCAGGCGGGAGGCCGAGATACCGCACCGCCAGATCCCGCAGGTCCCGCACCGGAGGGTCTGCCTGCAGGAGCGCCCGGAGCGTCTCCGTGGCGTCTGGGGTCCCGGCAGGGGTGGGGGTTCCCCAGGGGGCGGTCGCCGGGATCGTCGGCGTGGGGGTTGGGCCGGGCACCCCGCCGCGCCCGCACAGCCCTCCCAGGACCAGCGCCAGAAAGAACCAGCGGATGATCCCCGTTCGAGTCATCAAGGGCTCCGGAGGGAATCCAGGCTCTGGCTCTATCATAATCCCACCCCTCGGGATGGCGCTTCCCCCCTGCGCGGTGTCCAGGAGGTCCTGAAGCGCCCCGCTCACCGATCCGCTGGCCCTCGAATGAGACTTCGGCCGAATCCATAACCCTTTGCAGGTCTGAGATGGTGGCTTATCATACGTAGCGGTAAAAGCATGAGGGCAAGCTCATGCTGAGCCTCAGTGGAATGCCTGCTCTCAGGATCCGCGTGCGCCTTTCCTGCAGGAGGATCGGATGGCGAGGATCACCCAGGCCCAGGCCCGAAGGTTCCAGGATCGATGGCGCGCGGCCGGCCTCGTCGAGGCGATGGAACATCGCGCCGCTTCGGTAGACCTGCGCTGGCGGCAGCTGAACGCTCTGTGGCGTATGGCGGTCGGTCTTGGGCTCCCATTGACGGAAGCAGAAGGGGTCCAGGAAGTGCGGGAACGTTGGATCCGGCTGAAGGCGCGTGACCGATGAACTCGTCCCACGAACTCCATCCTCTCCTGGAGCCTCTGGCTGCGGTGCAGCGCTTGCTAACACGCTTCGGTGAGCGGGGGATGATCATCGGCGGTGTTGCGGCCAGCCTGTTAGGGAGACCCCGCCTAACCGCCGATGTGGATGTGATCATGCTCTTGTCTGTTGAAGAATTGCCGGAGCTGATCGCAGCGGCCGAAGAGGAGGGATTTGTGCCACGCATCCGGGACGCGGAGGATTTCGCCCGCCATCACCATGTCCTGCTGCTGCGTCATCGAGAAAGCGGGATCAATGTGGACATCTCCTTGGGCATGCTGCCTTTCGAAAAAGAGGCTGTGGAACGCAGTATCGTTTATCAGGTTGGCGAACTCATGCTCCGACTTCCCACACCTGAGGACCTCATCATCTTTAAAGCTGTGGCGCATCGGCCTCAGGACTTGCTGGATATTCAGGCCCTCATTCAGGCCAACCCGAATCTGGACAGGGGACGCATTGAGCACTGGGTTCGCGAATTCGCTCGCGCTCTGGATATGCCTGATCTATGGGAAGACATCGCAGGGTGGCTGCGTGAAGCTTAACGCATTCCATCGCTACCTCAGGGATGAAGCCTCAGCAGGATGACCGCGACTTCCTCCATCCAGATCCACAAGGCGGTTCGCCTCGATTTCGATGGAAGAGAGCGGAGGAGAGTGGCAGATCAATGGTAATGGTGAAGCAGGTCGTCGAGGCGCATCAGGGTCGCGTGGAGATCGAGAGCGCGGTCGGTCAGGGCACGCGCGTCCTCCTGCGCCTGCCCATCGTGATCCCATGATCCGGGCGGCCGAACCGGTCGCCCCGGCGATCCCCCGGCCCCGGGCGAGGACCCGGGGCCGCCTCTTAGGGCTTTCCGGTTTCTCCGCATGCAGGGCAACTGCTTGCAGTTGCCCTACATAAAAATTCTGGAAGGCCCCGGCCACCTCCCCTGGATGTGAGCGAAAGCACCCGGGAGACCTGACGGTCGACACCCCTACCCGGACCGATCCGGGTGTATACTTCGCGGAAAAAAGATAACCGGGATGAACCTTCTCGGCCCCGGGCGGGGCCGTTGGCAGCCCAAGCGAAGAGGGAGGTTTCCCATGGCCCGACCGATGGTAACGGTGGACGGGAACGAGGCCGCCGCCAACGTGGCCTATCAGCTGAGCGAGGTGATCGCCATTTATCCGATCACCCCCTCCTCCCCGATGGGGGAGCTGGCGGATGAATGGGCGGCGAAGGGACGCCCCAATCTGTGGGGGACGGTGCCGAAGGTGATCGAGATGCAGAGCGAGGGCGGGGCCGCTGGGGCCATCCATGGGGCCATCCAGACCGGCGCCCTGGCCACCACCTTCACGGCCTCCCAGGGCCTGCTGCTGATGATCCCCAACATGTATAAAATCGCCGGGGAGCTCACCCCCCTGGTGATCCACGTGGCCGCCCGCACCATCGCCACCCACGCCCTCTCCATCTTCGGGGATCACAGCGACGTGATGGCCGCGCGGCAGACCGGGTTCGCCATCCTGGCCTCGGGCTCGGTCCAGGAGGCCCAGGATCTGGCCCTCATCGCCCACGCGGCGACCCTGGAGTCCCGCGTCCCCTTCCTCCATTTCTTCGACGGTTTCCGCACCTCTCACGAGATCAACAAGATCGAGCTGCTCACCCCGGAGGACCTGCGGGCGATGATCGATGAGGAATGGATCCGCGCCCACCGGGCCCGGGCCCTCTCGCCGGATCATCCCTTCATCCGGGGCACCGCCCACAACCCCGACACGTATTTCCAGGCCCGGGAGGCGGTCAACCCTTACTACCTGGCCTGCCCCACCATCGTCCAGAACGCCATGGACCGCCTCGCCCGCCTGGTCGGACGTCACTACCATCTCTTCGACTATGTGGGGGACCCGGAGGCGGAGCGGGTGATCGTGCTCATGGGCTCGGGGGCGGAGGTAGCGCATGAGACCGTGGAGTATCTCAACGCCCGGGGCGAGCGGGTGGGGGTCATCAAGGTCCGGCTTTACCGCCCCTTCTCGGTGGAGCATTTCATCCGGGCCTTGCCGCCCACCGTGAAGGCCATCGCCGTGCTGGATCGGACGAAGGAGCCGGGCAGCGCGGGGGAGCCCCTCTACCTGGATGTGGTGACCGCGGTGGAGGAGGCCATGGCCTCGGGCCTCGCCCCCTTCCGGGAGATGCCGCGGATCATCGGGGGGCGCTACGGGCTCTCCTCCAAGGAGTTCACCCCGGCCATGGTCAAGGCCGTCTTCGACGAGCTGGCGAAGGACCGCCCGCGGAACCACTTCACGGTGGGCATCTACGACGATGTGACCCACACCAGCCTGGAGTTCGATCCCTCGTTCTCCACCGAGGACCCGGAGACGGTGCGGGCGGTCTTCTACGGCCTGGGGGCCGACGGCACGGTGAGCGCCAACAAGAACTCCATTAAGATCATCGGGGACGAGACCGATTACTACGCCCAGGGCTACTTCGTCTACGACTCCAAGAAGTCCGGCTCGGTGACGGTCTCGCACCTGCGCTTCGGGCCGCGGCCCATCCGCTCCTCCTACCTGATCCGCCGCGCCAACTTCGTGGCCTGCCATCAGTTCAACTTCCTGGAGCGCATGGATGTGCTGCAGGTTGCCGAGCCGGGGGCGATCTTCCTGCTCAACAGCCCCTATGGGCCGGACGAAGTGTGGGACCACCTCCCCCGTTCGGTCCAGCAGGCGATCATCGAGAAGAACCTCCGCTTCTACGTGGTGGACGCCTACCGCATCGCGCGGGAGCACGGGCTGGGGCCGCGCATCAACACCATCCTGCAGACCTGCTTCTTCGCCCTGACGAACATCCTGCCCCTGGAGCAGGCGGTAGCGAAGATCAAGGAGGCCATCGTCAAGACCTACGGCAAGCGGGGCGAAGCCATCGTGGAGAAGAACTTCGCGGCGGTGGATGCCGCCCTGCAGCATCTCCATGAGGTGAAGGTCCCCAGCCGGGTCACCAGCACCTTCGACCGTCGGCCGCCCGTGCCGCCGGAGGCGCCGGAGTTCGTGCAGCGGGTGACCGCCCGCCTGATCGCCGGGGAGGGGGATCTCCTGCCGGTGAGCGCCTTCCCGCCGGACGGCACGTGGCCCAGCGGGACCAGCAAGTGGGAGAAGCGCAACATCGCCCAGGAGATCCCGGTGTGGGAGCCGGACCTGTGCATCCAGTGCGGCAAGTGCGTGATGGTCTGCCCCCACTCGGTGATCCGGGCCAAGGTCTACGATCCCGCTCTGCTCGCGGAAGCCCCGCCCACCTTCAAGCACGCCCCGGCCCGGTGGCGGGAGTTCAAGGACATGGTTTACACCCTCCAGGTGTCCCCGGAGGATTGCACCGGCTGCGCCCTGTGCGTGGAGGTCTGCCCGGCGAAGGACAAGTCCGATGTCAGCCGCAAGGCCATCAACATGCGGCCCCAGGCCCCGTTGCGGGAGGCCGAGCGCCGGAACTGGGAGTTCTTCCTCCAGCTCCCTGAGGTGGATCGGCTGCGGGTGAACGTCGGGCAGGTGAAGGACGTGCAGCTGCTGGAGCCGCTGTTCGAGTTCTCCGGGGCGTGCGCCGGCTGCGGGGAGACTCCCTACCTCTCGCTGCTCACCCGGCTCTTCGGCGACCGGCTGGTGATCGCCAACGCCACCGGATGCTCCTCCATCTACGGGGGCAACCTCCCCACCACCCCGTGGACCTACAACCGGGAGGGGCGCGGCCCGGCCTGGTCCAACTCGTTGTTCGAGGACAACGCGGAGTTCGGCCTGGGGATGCGCCTCAGCCTGGACAAGCAACGGGAATACGCGATGGAGCTCCTGAAGCGGCTCAGCGCGCAGATCGGCGAGGCGCTGGTGGAGGAGCTCCTGAACGCCGATCAATCCACGGAGGAAGGGATCCGGGCCCAGCGGGAGCGGGTGGGTCTGCTCAAGGCCCGCCTGCAGGCGCTGCCGGACTCCCCGGAGGTGCGGAATCTGCTAACGGTGGCGGACGCCCTGGTGCGCAAGAGCGTGTGGATCATCGGGGGCGACGGCTGGGCTTACGACATCGGCTACGGCGGGCTGGATCACGTGCTGGCCTCGGGCTATGATGTGAACATCCTGGTGCTGGACACCGAGGTCTACTCCAACACGGGCGGCCAGATGTCCAAGGCCACCCCGCGGGGGGCGGTGGCCAAGTTCGCCGCGGGCGGCAAGCGCGGCCCCAAGAAGGACCTCGCCCTGATGGCCATCAGTTACGGCAACGTCTATGTGGCCCGGGTGGCCATGGGAGCCAACGACACCCATACCGTCAAGGCCTTCCTGGAAGCCGACTCCTATGAGGGGCCGTCCCTGATCATCGCCTACAGCCACTGCATCGCCCATGGCTACGATCTGCGCTACGGGATGGAGCAGCAGAAGCGGGCCGTGCTCTCGGGCTACTGGCCGCTGATCCGCTACGATCCGCGGCGGCTGCGGGAGGGCCTCAACCCGCTTCAGATCGACTCCCGGCCGCCCAGCATCCCGCTCTCGGAGTATATGTATAACGAGACCCGGTTCACGATGCTGGTCCACAGCCGGCCGGAGATCGCGGAGGAGCTGCTGGAGGAGGCCGAGGAGGAGATCCGCCTCCGCTGGCGGGTCTACGAGGCCCTGGCCCAGATGCCGGTGAACGGGCGGAATGGCCGTGCCTGATCAACCCGGGGCAGGGCCCCTAAGCGGGGCCCTGCCCCTCTCTTCCATCCTCGCAGCGCATCGGAGGCTTCTATGGTCGATCTCTCCACCCGCTATTTGGGGTTTCACCTGCGGAATCCCCTCATCGCCTCATCCTCTCCGCTGACGGAGGACCTGGAGACCCTCCGCCGTCTGGAGGAGGCGGGGATCGCTGCGGTGGTGTTGCCTTCCCTGTTCGAGGAGCAGATCATCGAGGAAAGCGAGCGCCTGGACTACGGGCTCTCTTACGGGGAGGAGAGCTTCGCCGAGGCCCTGCGTTATTTCCCCGATCTTCACCACTACAATATGGGGCCCGAGGGCTATCTCGAGCACATCCGGCGGGCCAAGGCGGCCCTCTCCATCCCCGTCATCGCCAGCCTGAACGGCGTGACCACCGGCGGGTGGATCCGCTATGCGCGGCTGATGGAGGAGGCCGGCGCGGACGCCCTGGAGCTGAACATCTACTACCTGCCCACATCCCCCGATGAGAGCAGCCAGGCGGTGGAGGAAAATTACGTCCGGCTGGTGCGGGATGTGGTCGCCTCCGTGCGCATCCCGGTGGCCGTCAAGCTGAGCCCTTACTTCAGCTCCCTCCCTTATATGGCCCGGCGGTTCGAGGAGGCAGGCGCCGCCGCCCTGGTGCTCTTCAACCGGTTTTATCAGCCGGACATCGACCTGGAGGCCCTGGAGGTGGTGCCCAACCTGGTGCTCAGCACCTCTTATGAGCTCCGGGAGCGGCTGCGCTGGGTGGCCATCCTGTATCCTCAGGTGCGCCTGGATCTGGCCATCACGGGGGGTGTGCACACGGCGGAGGATGTGCTGAAGGCGATGATGGTGGGGGCGAAGGCCGTCACCATGGCCTCAGCGCTGCTGCGCCACGGGCCGGATCACGTGCGGCAGCTGCTGGAGGACATCCGCCGATGGATGGAGGAACACGAATACGTTTCCATCGAGCAGATGCAGGGGAGCATGTGCCGACAACGGGTCGCCAACCCGGCCGCCTATGAGCGGGCGAACTATATGCGGGTGTTGAGCTCCTTCCCGCGGCCGCGGTGAGGGATCCCGGCGCCGCCTATCCCAGCAGCTCCCGCAGTCGCTCGGCCAGCTGACGGGCCACCTCCTCCGGGCTTCCCTCCAGCCGGATGCGCCGGCGCTCCCGGGAGGGGGCCTGGGCCAGCCCGGAGACCTGCGTGGGGGAACCGGCGGCCCCGATGAAGGCCTCATCGACCTCCAAATCCGCTGCGCTCCAGACGGTCACCCGCTCCGGCGCGAAGGCCCATGGCTTCCGCCGGTAGTCCATGAAACGGGGCTCGTTGCATCCCGTCTTGACCGAGATCACCGCCGGGAGGGGGACCTCCAGGATCTCATACCCGCCGGGCCGCTCCCGACGCCCCCGTACCACCCGCCGCCAGGGATCCAGCTCGATCTGCGTGACCAGGGTGATCTGATGGAAGCCCAGCCACTCGGCCAGCCCGGGCGGCACCTGGCCGGTGGCCCCATCCGACGACTCCTCCCCGCAGAAGACCAGATCCACCGGTCCCAGCTTCTCGATCCCCCGGGCCAGGGTGTAGGTGGTGGCCAGGGTGTCAGCGCCCCCGAACCGGCGGTCGCTGAGCAGGTAGATGTGATCGGCCCCCATGGCGAGCCCCACCCGGAGATAGGGCTCAAAGAAGGGCGGGCCCATGGAGACGATGGAGACCCGCCCCCCGAAGCGATCCTTGAGCTGCAGGGCCATCTCCAGGGCATTCATATCCGGCGGGTTGATCTCCGAGCGGGCCCCTGCCCGATCCAGCCGCCGGGTCTCCGGGTCCACCCGCACCTCCTCCGGCTTGGGCACCACCTTCATGCAGACCACGAAATGCCAGTCCCGGCCGTTCGGGCTCACCATCGTCTGCATCCTCCTCCCGATCTTTCGGAGCGCATCCCTATCCTCGGGCCGGGCCGCCCTCCACCGCCATCCGCTCCGCGCGCAGGGCCTCGATCAGGGCCGGGATCACCTGCAGGGCATCCCCGACCACGCCGTAATCGGCGAACTCGAAGATGGGAGCCTCCGGATCGTTGTTGACCGCGATCACAGTCCCGGCGTTCTGGATCCCGACCACGAACTGGAAGGCGCCGCTGGCGCCGCACACGATGGCCACCTTCGGCCGACACACCACGCCGGTCTGGCCGACCTGGCGCTCCCGGCCGATCAGGCCCTCATCCACCGGCGGGCGGGTGGCCCCCACCTCTCCGCCGAGCAGCTCCGCCAGCTCCCGGAGCAGATCAAACCGTCCGTGGATCCCTCGCCCTCCCACCACCAGGACCGGCGCCTGGGTGAGATCCACCCCCTGGCCGATCACCCGCTCCACCACCCGGGTGTGGAGATCCTCCGGTCGCAGATCCACATCGAGAGGGATCACCGCGCCCGGCCGCCCGGCCTGAGGGGCGGCGAGGGGGAAGACACCCGGCCGCACGGTGGCCATCTGGGGGCGGTGATGAGGCATGGTGATGAGGGCCACCACGCCCCCGCCGAATCCGGTGACCTCTCCGATCAGCAACCCGCCCTGCTCCGGATCCAGGCGCAGATCGGTGCAGTCGGCGGTGAGGCCGGTCCGCAACCGCACGGCCAGACGCCCGGCCAGGTCCCGTCCGTTGGGAGTGGCGCCGCACAGGAAGACGCTGGGCCGCCCCTGCATCAGGGCCCGGAACGCCATCGCCGTGTGGGCCTCGACCGTGAAGGGCTCGAGGAGGGGATGATCCGCCACCCACACCTCATCCGCCCCCCAGGCGAAGGCCTGCTCCACCAGGGGCTTCACCCGATGGCCGAGGAGCAGGCCGGCCACCCGCCAGCCGATCCCATCCGCCAGCTCCCGGGCCTTGGAGAGCAACTCCAGGGACACCCGCTCCAGGACGGCCTGTTCCTGCTCCAGATAAACCCAGATCGCGGGTTGCGCCTCATCGGGACCGTAGAGGGAAGCCGCCATTGGGTTTGCCCCCTTTCCGCTGGATGCGACGCATCAGATGCGCAGGTCCGTTCCGGAGGGGCTGACCGCCATGGCCGCGATCTCGGCCACATCCAGCACCCGTATCCCCTGCACGCCGAGGCCCTTCAAGCTGTCCTCCAGGCAGGCCATGCAGAACGGGCAGGCGGTGGCGATCACCTGGGCCCCGGTCTGCAGGGCCTCCTGAACCCGGAGGTCGGCGAACCGCTCGCCGGCCCGGGTCTCCAGCCACATCCGCCCCCCTCCGCCGCCGCAGCACAGGGCCTCCGGACCGGAGTGGGCCATCTCCACCCGTTCCAGGCCGGGGATCGCGTCCAGGATCCGGCGGGGAGCCTCGTATTCGCCGTTGCGCCGCCCCAGGTAGCACGGATCGTGATAGGTGACCCGAAGCCGGACCTCCCGGGAGAACCGGAGGCGGCCCTCCTCCAGCAGGCGGGCCAGATACTGGGTGTAGTGATAGGGACGGAACTCCGCCTGGAACCGGGGGTAGTGATTCTGGAACACATCGTAGCAATGCGGGGAGGTGGTGATGAGCTCCCGCACTCCCGCGTCGGCGAAGATCTTCGCGTTGTTCTGGGCGATCTCGTAGAAGTAAGGGCGGTGTCCGAGGCTCTTGACGGCCTCCCCGCAGCAGGGCTCATCGTTGCCCAGGGTGCCGAAACGCACGCCGGCGGCCCGGAGGAGCTGCACCAGGGCGCGGGCGACCTTCTGGGCCCGCCGGTCATAGGCGGAGGTGCAACCCACATAGTAGAGGACCTCGTGCTGGGCCGGATCGAAGCGGGGCACCTCCAGGTCGCGGGCCCATCGGACGCGGTAGGAGGGAGGCTGGAACCAGGGATTGTTGTTCCAGTAGACCGACCAGAGCACCGCGGAGAGGCCCCGGGGGATGCGACGGGTTTCCCAAGCCTGCTCCCGCAAGCTCTGGAAGATCTCGGAGACCGGCACCCCGCGGGGGCACAGGGCCTCGCACTGAGCGCACGCGGCGCACAACCACAGGTGCTCATCCCCGTCCAGCAGGCCGACCTGGGCCCGGCGCATCATGGCCCGCACGGAGAAGGGCTCATGCCGAACCAGGCCCCAGGGGCACGCGGCGGTGCAGACCCCACACTGATAGCAGAGGGCCATCGCCCCCTGCGTCTCCCGGAACAGGCGCTCCCACAGCGCCTCGTCGGGGGTCAGGACGGGCATCTCGAGCATCACTCGCCTCCTGCCGTCTCAGCGGGCTGGGCCGCACGCTCGGGGGCCGGGACGGCTTCCCCGCGCAGCTTGCGGACGTAGCGGCGGACGACCTCGTCCATCTCCCGGAGCTTCTCCGCGAACTCCTTGCCCTCCGCCGCCGAGATCCAGCGCAGCTGCAACCGCTCGGGCTCGATGCCCATGCGGGTGAACTTCCGCTGCCAATACTGGAAGCGCTTCCAGGTCTGCCGGTTGGCGTAGTTGTAGTGGCAATCCGAACCGGTCTCTGTCAGCCGGCAGCCGGTGATCAGCACCGCCCCAGCTCCTTTCTCGAAGGCGCGGGCGATGAAATCCTCCTCGAAGCGCCCGGAGCACATCGTCCGGATGATCCGCGAGGAGGGCGGATACTGGCGTTTCTCGATGCCGGCCAGATCGGCCCCGGCGTAGGAGCACCAGTTGCAGGTGAACACAAGGCACTTCTCCTCCGGCCGCTCGGCCAGGGCCGCGTCGATCTGAGCCAGGATCTGCTCCTTGGTGAAGAAGGGCATGATGATGGCGTCCGTCGGGCACTCGGCGGCGCACGTGCCGCAGCCCATGCAGGCCGCCTCGATGATGCGCACCTTCCCCACCTTCACGGGGCCGGTGGGCTCGATGGCGTTGAAGGGGCAGACCTTCACACAGCGCATGCACCCGATGCACTTCTCCAGGTCCACCCGGGCGGTGAGGGGCTCCTTCTCGATGACCCCGCGGGCGAGGAGGGCGCCGGCCTTGGCCGCTGCCGCCAGGCCCTGAGCGATGGCCTCCCGCACATCCTTCGGCCCCTGCGCGGTCCCCGCCAGGTAGATGCCCTGGGTGGCCGTCTCCGCCGGGCCCAGCTTGGGATGGAGCTCCATCAGGAAGCCGTCCTCGCTGCGGGAGAGCCGGAGCTGCTCAGCCAGGCCGTCAGCGGCCGGGCGCAGGCCCACCGCCAGGACCAGCAGATCCGTGGGCAGGCGGAGATACGCCTGCGAGAGATGATCGTAGAAGATCACATGGCCGTCCTCGAAGGCGATGGCCTCCTGGGGCGGTCGATCGGGATCGTAGCGGAAGAACTGAACGCCCTCCCGCATGGCCTGCTCGTAGAGCTCCTCGGCGTTGCGGCTGTAGGTGCGGATCTCCCGGTAGAGGATCCGCACCTTCTTCCCCATCCGCCGCAGGCGCAGGGCCTGGCCGATCATCGAGGTGCAGCAGTAGCGGGAGCAGCCCATGTTGCCCTGGCGCGAGCCCACGCAGCCCACGAAGGTGATGCGCTCGGCTTCGACGGCGCCGCGCCGGAGCATCGCCTCCAGCTCCAGGTTGGTGATGACCCGCGGGTCGCTTCCGTAGCCGAACTCCGTGGGCCGATAGGGCTCCGCCCCTGTGGCCATCACGATGGCGCCCACCTGGAGGGTGGTGCCGTCGCTCAGGCGGGCCTGGAAGTTGCCCACCACCCCGCCGATGGTCTCGATTTGCTTCCCCAGATGCACATGGACGCCGCTCTGGAGGAGCTCCCGCTTCTTCGCCTCCACGAGCTCCCGAGCCTTCAGGCCGGAGGGCGAGAGCTCGTCCAGCTGGTTCAGGAGGCCGCCCAGCTCGGCGCTCCGCTCCACCAGGTGGGTCTCAAAGCCCTGGCGGGCCAGGGCGATGGCCGCCGTCATCCCGGCGATCCCGCCGCCGATCACCAGCGCCCGCTGGGTGAGGGGCAGCTGGGAGGGCTCCCCAGGGGTCAGACGCCGGGCCTTCTCCACCGCCATCCAGACCATGTCCATCGCCTTGACGGTGGCCGCCTCCTTATCCGCCTTATGCACCCAGGAGTCCAGGTTGCGGATGTTGGCCATCTCCAGGAGATACGGGTTCAGGCCCGCGCGCTGGAGCACCCCGCGGAAGATGGCCTCGTGGGTGCGGGGGGAGCAGGCGGCCACCACCACCCGGTTGATCCGCTCCCGGCGGATGGCCTCCTCGATCTCCTTCTGGGTGTTCCCCGCGCAGGAGAACATCTGATGGGTGGCGTAGACCACATCGGGAAGGGTCCGGGCGAACTCCACCACCCGCTCCACATCGACCACCCCGGCGATGTTGCTGCCGCAATGGCAGACGAAGACTCCCACCCGAGGGGTTTCGATGTCCGTAATCGGTTCCACCTGCGGGGGCTCCGGCCAGTGGCGGCGGGTGAGGTGGCTCAGGGCGAGGGCGGCGGCCCCGCTCCCCTCCGAGACGCTGTCCGGGATGTCCTTGGGCCCGGTGGCGCAACCCGCCGCGTAGATCCCCGGCCGCGTGGTTCGCACCAGACCGCCCACCCCCTCCAGGGCCCGGATGAAGCCGTCCTCATCCAGCTCGATCCCCAGGCGCTGGGCCAGATCCGCCAGGCCGTCGGGCGGGGAGACCGCCGTGGCCAGCACGACCATATCGTAATCCTCCGAGACGCGCACCCCCCGCTCCGTATCCTCATAGGTCACCCGAATCCGACCGTCCCCGTTGGGCGCGATCCGGGCCGGGCGCCCCCGGACGAAGCGGGCGCCGGCCTCGCGGGTCCGCTCCCAGAAGCCATCGAAACCCTTCCCGTAAGCCCGGATGTCCATGTAGAGGACGGTCACGTCCCGGATGCCGTGGTCGATGGCCTGGTAGGCGTGCTTGATGGAATACATGCAGCAGATGCGGGAGCAATGCCGGAAGAACCGGCGGTCCCGGGATCCGACGCACAGGACGAACAGGATGTTGTGGGGGTGTTCGCCGTTGGAGGGGCGCAGGATCTCGCCTCCCGTCGGGCCGGCGGAGGTGAGCAGACGTTCGAACTCCAGGGCCGTCAGGATGTCAGGATGGGTGCCATATCCGAACTCCCGCAGCAGCCGCGGGTCGATCGTCTCATAGCCCACGGCCACGATGATGGCCCCCACGCGGCGCACCAAGCGGCGCTCCCGGGGCATCAGGAAATCGATGGCCCCCGGCTGACAAGCCTGCACGCACCGGTGGCACGGAAGGTAATGGGGAGGATCGTTCAGGCAGTTCTCGATGTCGATCACATAAGCGCCGGGCACCGACTGCGGGATGGGGGTGTAGATGGCCTTGCGGGCCGCCATCCCGACGTCGAACTCGTTGGGGAGGACCACCGGGCAGACGCTCACGCACTCGCCGCAGCGGGTGCACTGATCCGTCACAAAGCGAGCCCGCTGGCGGATGGTTACCTCGAAATCTCCCGCATGGCCCTCCACCCGCTCCACCTCGGCCAGGGTGAGCAGCTCGATGTTCGGGTGGAGACCGACCTCAGACATCTTGGGCGCCTCGATGCAGATGGAGCAGTCCAGGGTGGGGAAGTTCTTGTCCAGGATGGCCATCTTCCCCCCGATGGTGGGCTCCCGCTCCACCAGCACCACGCGCGCGCCGGCGTTGGCCAGATCCAGCGCCGCCTGAATCCCTGCGATCCCCCCGCCGATGACCAGGACCGAATCGCTCATCGCGGCCGCTCCTCCGGGGATTCCAGGGGAACTGCGCCACGGAAGGACGGGAAGCGCGTCCGGGCGTATTCATAGCCGGCGGCGAAGGCTTTCCGGTTCAGGGGGACCAGCCGGGGGGCCAGGGTGGTCTCGATGGCCTTCTCCACCGATTCCGGCCGCACCTGTCCCCAGACCCCGGCGAGGAACCCCAGGACGACCATGTTGGCGACGATGCGCCGCCCCAGCTCCTCCGCCAGCCGGGTCGCCGGGATCCCAAGCGGACGATCCTCCGGCCAGGGCTGGACGAGATCCTCCTCTATGATGACGAGGGCGTCCGGCTTGGCCGTAGGGCGGAACCGGGTGTAGGCCTCCTGGGAGAGCAGGATCAGGACGTCCGGCTCCAGCACGAAGGGGTAATCGATGGGCTCATCGGAGACCACCACGTTGGAGCTGGAGGACCCCCCTCGGGCCTCCGGCCCGTAGGATTGAGTCATCACCGCCTCCAGGCCTTCATAGACGGCGAAGGCCTTGCCCAGGATGTAGCCGGCCAACACCACCCCCTGCCCGCCGAAGCCCGCGATCCGGATCTCCACGCGCATCGCATCCTCCCTTCATCGGCGCACCGGCCGGAAGACCTCCCGCTCCCGATCCACGAACCGACCCACGTAAATGGGGCGCTCCTCCCGCAGGTCCACCTCCAGGGCCTCCCAGGGCACCTCCTCCGGCACCCGGTAGACCAGGACGCTGCGGCGGCGATACAGCCGCATCTCCTCCACGCCGTCCTCGATGTCGTTGGGCCGCCCGAAACCCACCGGGCACGGCGCCAGGACCTCGATGAAGGTGAAACCGGGCTTGCGGAAGGAATACAGGATGTCCTGCTTGATCTGGCGGACATGAAGGGTTGTCCACCGGGAGACGAAGACCGCCCCCGCGGCCGCCAAAAGATAGGGGAGATTGAAGGGGTGTTCCGGGTTGCCGTAAGGCGTGGTGGTGGTCTTCGCCCCCAGAGGTGTGGTGGGCCCGACCTGACCGCCCGTCATGCCGTAATTGAAGTTGTTGATACAGATCACCTTGATGTCCACATTGCGTCGGGCGGCGTGGATCAGGTGGTTCCCGCCGATGGCCGCCAGGTCCCCATCCCCGCTGAACACTGTGACCATCAGCTCGGGCTTCATCAGCTTGAGGCCGATGGCGAAGGGGATGGGGCGCCCATGGGTGACGTGATACGAATCCAGGTTCATATAGCCGGGCACCCGCGCCGTGCAGCCGATGCCCGAGACCACCACATGGCGCTCCACCGGGATGCCGGACTCCAGGATCGCCTGGGCGTAACAGCGCATCACGATGCCGATGCCGCACCCCGGGCACCAGATATGGGGCATGCGGTCCCGGCGGATGAGATCATCCAGGGGATGCTTTTCCGCCACCCACGCGTGCGCCATGGAAGGCTGCCTCCCGAATGGCCTGCAGGATCGGATCCGGCGGGATCATCGCCCCGCCGGCGTGGAAAACCCCCTTCACGGGCTGGGAGACGTAGCGTTCGACCTCGCAGATCATCTGACCCAGGTTCATCTCCGCCACGATGAAGACCTCCGCCTGCTTCGCCAGCTCCCGCACCACCTCGGCCGGGAAAGGCCAGAGGGAGATCAGCCGCAACAGCCCGGCGGGGATCCCCATGCGGCGGGCGTCCGCCACCGCCCGCCGGGCCGAACGGGCGGTGCACCCGTAAGAGATGACCACGATCTTCGCGTCCTCCAGCGCATACGTGTCGTAGCGGATCATCTGATGGGCGTTCCGCCGCACCTTCTCCACCAGCCGGGTCACCAGGCGGTGATGCGTCTCGGCGGACATGTCCGGGTAGCCCCGCTCGTCGTGGGTCAGCCCGGTGAAGTGCACCCGATATCCCTCCCCGGCGTGCACCATAGGAGGGACCAGGTCCTCATCTTCCACCAGGAAAGGTTTGAACCCGTTGCCGGCGGGATAGCGGGGCCGCTTCCGCTCCCAGCGGGGGATCTGGTCTTCGGGCGGGATCACCACTCGCTCGACCATGTGACCGACCACCTCATCGGCCATCACCATCACCGGGATCCGGAAGCGATCGGCCACGTTGAAGGCCAGCACCGTGAGATCGAACATCTCCTGAGGGGACCATGGGGCATAGGCCGCGATCTCGTAATCCCCGTGGGAGCCCCAGCGGGCCTGCATCACATCCGCCTGGCCGGGGAGCGTGGGCAGCCCGGTGGAGGGGGAGCCGCGCTGCACATCCACGATCACACAGGGGATCTCCAGCATGGCCGCCAGGCCCACGCTCTCCATCATCAGGCTGAAGCCCGGGCCGGAGGTGGCGGTCATCGCCCGGGCGCCGGCCGCCGAGGCGCCGAGCACCGCCATGATGCTGGCGATCTCGTCCTCCATCTGGATGAAGACCCCTCCCACCTCCGGGAGGCGCTGGGCCATGCGCTCGGCGATCTCCGTGGAGGGGGTGATGGGATACCCGGCGAAGAAGCGGCACCCCGCAGCGATGGCCCCCTCGGCGCAGGCATGGTCGCCGTGCATGAAATGAACGCCCGTCAACACACCCCGGCCCGTCATGCCGAGTCCACCTCAAGGGTGAAGATGGCGAACTCCGGGCAGACCATCATGCAGAACTCGCAATGGACACAGGCGTTCTCTTTGCCGGGCGCGATCTCCGGGTAGTGGTAACCGCGCGAGTTCATCCGGCTGGACATGCGGAGCACCTGCTGGGGACAGAACTCCACACACATCTGACAGCCCTTGCAGCGCTCGGGGATGAGGAAAACCTGCCCCCGTGGGATCCGAACCTGGGTCAGGTTCAGCGGCTGCCGAGCGTAGACCCGCATGATGCCCCCCATATCGGCGGCTGGGGCGGCTCCGGGCATAGCGCGGCACGATGACAGCGGGGAGAGACCAGCGATGCAACCGCCCGCAGTCTCACAGGGTCGACAACGCTGGTTCAACTCTCACCTTAAGAAAATGATCACCCCTGTTGTAGTAATTTTGATCACCTGATCCCTGTGACTTCCATCACGAGGAGGGAAGGCCGGGCGAACGCCACGTGGGAACTCGACATTCTTCACCCCAAAAGCGGGCCGGAGATCACTGGAGAAATCCCCGCGCGATTCTACAGTGATTTGTAGAGGAAAATCGATGACGATCCGGGTTCGCCCCGGAAGCCTCACCGTGGCCGTCCGGGATTCCGCGAAGGGAGAGCTGCGATGGGGGAGATGATCGAAATCCGATGGCATGGGCGCGGGGGCCAGGGGGTGGTGACCGCCGCCCGCCTCCTGGCGGAGGCGGCCATGGAGGCCGGGTATTTCATCCAGGCCTTTCCAGATTATGGGCCGGAACGCAGCGGGGCGCCCATCCGGGCCTTCACCCGCCTCAGCCGCTCCCCGATCTCCCTGCACTCGCAGGTGCAGGCGCCGGATCTCGTGATCGTGCTGGATGAAACCCTCCTGGGGGATCCGGCCATCCTGGAAGGGCTGAAGCCCGAGGGCTGGCTGGTGGTCAACTCCGGACTGCCTCCGGACCGGGTCCGGGCCCGGGCGCGGGGCTATCCGGGCCGCCTGGCCCTCCTGGATGCCACCCGGATCGCCCTGGAGGTCCTGCAGCGGAACCTCCCCAACACGCCGTTGCTGGGCGCCCTGGCCCGGGTGACCGGGCTCTTTTCCCTGGAAGATCTCACCCGCCATCTCCACCATCACCTCGCCCCCAAATTCGGGGAGGCCATCGTCCAGGCCAACCTGGAAGCGGTCCGCCGGGGCTTTGAGGAGGTGCGCATCGATCCCGGCCGGATCCCGGCGGGCGAATGGGCGCTGGAAGCCTCCACGGCGGGGATGGCCCTCCCCTGGTTTGAGCTGCCCCGGGGCGGCCTGATCCTGGACGCCGGGAACGCTGTGGCGTATGCCACGGGAGGCTGGCGGACCTTCCGGCCGGTGGTGGAGATGGAGAAATGCACGCACTGCCTCTACTGCTGGCTCTACTGTCCGGATGATGCGGTTCGGGTGGCCGGCGGGCGGTTCGTGGGCTTCGATGAGCTCCACTGCAAAGGATGCGGGATCTGCGCGGCCGTCTGCCCGCCCAAGGCCATCACCATGGTCGAGGAAGCCCGTGTGATGGCCGGAGCGTAAGGAGGTGCGCGATGGGCCGATGGATGGCGCTGGAAGGCACCGAGGCGGTGGCCTACGCGATGAAGCAGATCGCCCCGGACGTGGTGGCCGCTTACCCCATCACCCCTCAGACCGGGATCGTGCAGACCTTCGCCCAGTTCGTGGCGGACGGGGAGGTCCCCACGGAGTTCATTCAGGCGGAGAGCGAGCACAGCGCCCTGAGCGCCTGCGTGGGCGCGGCGGCCGCAGGGGCCCGCGCCATGACCGCCACCTCCTCCCAGGGCCTGGCCCTGATGTGGGAGATCCTCCCCATCGCCGCCGCGATGCGGCTGCCCATCGTGATGCCCGTCGTCAACCGGGCCCTCTCCGCGCCCATCAACATCCATTGCGACCACTCCGACTCCATGGGCGCCCGGGACACGGGCTGGATCCAGATCTATTCGGAGAACGCTCAGGAGGCCTACGATAACACCCTGCAGGCCGTGCGCATCGCGGAGCACCCCCAGGTCCGCCTGCCTGTGATGGTGATGCAGGACGGCTTCATCACCAGCCACGCGGTGGAGCGCGTGTGGGTGGAGGACGACGATGCGGTGCGGGCCTTCCTGGGGACCTATCAGCCGGCCTGCACGCTCCTGAACTTCGAGCGGCCGCTCACCTTCGGGGCCCTGGATTTCTACGACTATTACTTCGAACACAAACGCCACCAGGTGGAGGCCATGCGCCGGGCGAAAGACGCGATCCTGGAGGTGGCCGAGGATTTCGCCCGACGCTTCGGACGCCGCTACGGGCTCTTCGAGACCTACCAGCTGGAGGACGCCGAGGTGGCGGTGGTGGTCCTCTCCTCCACCGCCGGGACCGCCCGCGTGGCGGTGGACAACCTGCGGCGGATGGGCTGGCGGGTCGGCCTGCTCAAGCCGCGGGTTTATCGTCCCTTCCCGGATCATGAGATCATCGCCGCCCTGCGGCACCTGCGGGCCATCGGCGTGATGGACCGGGCCATCGCTTTCGGGGCGCTGGAGAACGGAGGCCCCCTCTGGCTGGATCTGCTGGCGGCCGCCCACCGCCACGGCCTGCACATCCCCATTGCGGACTACGTGTTCGGCCTGGGCGGGCGGGACATCACCCCCTCGGAGATCGAGGGGATCTTCACCGACCTGATGCAGATCGCCGATCGCGGCGCGGTCACCCGCCCGGTCACCTACGTGGGGGTCCGCGGCGAGCTGCCGCTGCCCAGCCCCGCCGAGTGGTCCCTCTGGATCCCCGAGGCCACGATGGCCGGCGATTGAGGAGGTCCCCATGGCGGCTACTCCTCTGAACCTGAAGATCCTGTCGGAAAAGCCCACGCCTCTCTCCAGCGGGCACCGCCTGTGTGCCGGATGCGCGGAGGCCATCATCGTGAAGCAGGTCCTGCTGGCCATCGACGACCCGGTGGTGGTGATCAACGGCACCGGCTGTCTGGAGGTCTCCACCACCATCTTCCCCTACACGGCGTGGCGCGTGCCCTGGATCCACGTGGCCTTCGAGAACACCGCCGCCGTGGCCGCGGGGGTGGAGGCCGCTTACCGCGCCCTCGTCCGCCGGGGGGTCCTCCCGGCCGACCGCCGGGTGGTCTTCGTGGCCTTCGCCGGGGATGGAGGGAGCTACGATATCGGCCTTCAGGCCCTCTCAGGGGCGCTGGAACGCGGGCACCGCTTCCTCTACGTGTGTCTGGACAACGAAGGCTACATGAACACCGGCATCCAGCGCTCCGGCGCCACCCCCCGGGGGGCCTGGACCACCACCACGCCGGTGGGGAAGGTCATGCCGGGCAAACCCCAGTGGCGCAAGGATCTGACCGCCATCGTCGCCGCCCACCGGATCCCTTATGTGGCCCAGGTCGCCCCCTCCCACTGGAAGGATCTGATGACCCGGGTGCGCAAGGCCGTGGCCAGCGGAGGCCCTGCCTTCCTGAACGCCCTTTCCGACTGCAACCGGGGCTGGCGGCACGATCCGGCCCAGACCATCGAGGTCACCCGCCTGGCCGTCGAGACATGCTACTGGCCCCTCTTCGAGGTCGAGGATGGGGTGTGGCGGCTGAACTACCGGCCGCGCCGCAAGCTCCCCATCACCGAATACCTCCGGCTCCAGGGCCGGTTCGCTCACCTGCTCCGGCCGGAGTTCCAGGACCTGGTGGCGGAGATCCAGGCGGAGGTGGATCGACGCTGGGAGGAGCTGCTGCGTCGCTGCGGTGAGACGGCCTGAACCCCTTCGGCAACCCTGAGCACGGAGAGGCGTGCGATGCTGGTAGCGCGAGATATCATGACCCCCAACCCGGTCACCGTCCGGCCGGACGACCCGCTGGGCGTAGCGGTGGAGAAGATGCGCTCCCGTCGCTGCCGGCGGCTGCCGGTGGTGGAGGGGGACCGGCTGGTGGGGATCATCACGGATCGGGATGTGCGACTGGCCCTGAATTCCCCGCTGGTGCTCCACGAACGGCGCTCGGACCGGCTCCTCCTGGAGCATGTGCCGGTGCGGGCCTGCATGACGCCTGACCCCATCACGGTCTCCCCGGATACCCCGCTGATCGAGGTGGTGCGTCTGATGCGGGATCACAAGTTCGGCGGGGTGCCCGTCGTCGAGGGAGATCGCCTGGTCGGGATCATCACCGAGACGGATCTCATGGATCTGCTCATCCGGCTCCTGGAGTTCGGCGTGGATGAGATCCCCTGGAGCCGGATGCGACGCCCCGAGAGCGCTTCCGCCTTCCCGATCCCATCGGGAGCCCCTTCATCCAACGCTTCCAGGCGGGCGTGAGCCTTCCGAGGATCCTGGAACGACCCTTCCCGTCGGCGCAGGGCCTGGATCCAGGCCCTGCGCTCCTCCGTTCCTCCCCGCTCCCGACGCCCGGAGCCCGGCCGCGCCGTTCCGATGCCCACCTGGCCGGCTCCAGCCACAGGATGCGCGGGGACCTCCGAAAGCAGGTGGAGTAAACTGGGAAACAGGAACCGCCGGAATTCGGAACGCGCGGAGGTCAGGATGCACATCGGGATCCCGAAAGAGCGCCGACCGGAGGAATACCGGGTGAGCCTCACCCCGGCAGGGGTGGAGATGCTGACCCAGGCCGGACATACGGTGTGGGTGGAGAGCGGGGCGGGCCTGGGAGCCGGCTTCACGGATGAGGACTACCGCCGCGCAGGCGCTCAGATCGTCTACTCCGGGCCTGAGGTCTACGGACGGGCGGATCTCGTCGTGAAGGTGGCGCGGCCCACTCAGGAGGAGTTCGAATGGCTGCGGGAGGGCCAGGCCCTGATGGGCTTCCTCCATCTCGCCGCCGCCCGACGGGACAAGATCGAGATCCTGCTCCGGCGGCGGATCACCGCCATCGCCTACGAGACGGTGCAGGCCGACGACGGGAGCCTCCCCATCCTGGCTCCGATCAGCGCCATCGCCGGACGCATGGCCGCCCATGTAGCGGCCACCCTGCTTCAGAACGACCGGGGGGGCAAAGGGATCCTCCTGGGCGGCGCCCCGGGCGTCCCACCCGCTGAGGTGGTGATCCTGGGGGCCGGCGTCGTAGGCTCCAACGCCGCCCGGGCCTTCGCCGGCATGGGAGCCAGCGTCTACGTGCTGGACAAAGACATCCGCCGGCTCCAGCGCCTCGAGGAGCTGTGCGGAAGCCAGGTCATCACCATGGTTTCCCATCCTTATAACCTGCGCAAGGTCGTCCGCTTCGCCGATGTGCTGATCGGCGCCGTGCTGGTGCCCGGCGCCCGCACGCCCATCCTGGTCACCCGGGAGATGGTCCGCGCCATGAAGCCCCGTTCCCTGATCATGGACATCTCCATCGATCAGGGCGGGTGCGTCGAGACCAGCCGCCCCACCACCCATCGCGACCCCACCTTCGTCGAGGAGGGGGTGATCCACTACGCGGTGCCCAACATGACCGGCGTGCTGGGGCGGACCGCCACGCACGCGCTGACGAACGCTCTCTGGCCCTTCCTGGAGGAGATCGCCCGGGTGGGTCTGGAGGAGGCCCTGGATCGGGATCCTGCCCTGGCCCGCGGGGTGAACACGCGGGAGGGCCGGGTGACCCACCCGGAGCTGGCCCGCGTTCTGGAGATGGAGGCTTCGATCCGCCAGGGGTGATCCTCGTCGAGGAGGCATCCGATGTCCTGGATGGAACTCTACCGCGAGAAGCTGATGACGCCGGAGGAAGCCGTCCGTCGCTACATCCGATCCGGGATGCGGGTGTTCCTCTCGGGGAACTGCGGGGTCCCTCAGCGCCTGTTAGCCGCCCTGGTGGAATACGCCCCTCAGCTGGAGAACGTGGAGATCGTGCAGGTCCTCACCGTGGGCCCCGCGGATTATGTGGCCCCCGGCATGGAGCGGCACATCCGCGTCAACACCCTCTTCATCAGCGACAACGTCCGTCGGGCCGTCCAGGAGGGTCGGGCCGATTTCACCCCCTGTTTCCTCTCTGAGATCCCCGGCCTGTTCCGCAGCGGCCGGCTCCCTCTGGACGTGGCCCTCATCCAGGTCTCGCCGCCGGATGAGCATGGGTTCTGCTCCTTTGGGGTGGAGGTGGGGATCACCAAGCCGGCGGCCCAGTCGGCGCGCGTGGTGATCGCGGAGGTCAATGAACACATGCCCCGCACCCTGGGCGACAGCTTCATCCACATCTCCCGGCTCACCGCCGTCGTCCCTGTCTCCTACCCTCTCCCCGAGGTCCACATGGCGGAGCAGTCCGAGGTGGCCCGGCGCATCGCTGAGCACATCGCCGCCATGGTCCCGGACGGCGCCACGCTGCAGACCGGCATCGGGGCCATCCCCGACGCCGTCCTCCGGGCGCTTACGAATCACAAGGACCTGGGGATCCACACCGAGCTGTTCTCCGATGGGATCATCGATCTGGTGGAGAAAGGGGTGATCACGGGGGAGCGGAAAACCCTGCACCCCGGGAAGATCGTGGCCGGCTTCATGCTGGGCACCCGCCGGCTCTACGAGTTCGTCCACGACAACCCGATCTTTGAGCTGCATCCCACCGATTACGTGAACGACCCCTTCATCATCGCCCAAAACGAACGCATGGTGGCTATCAACTCCGCCATCGAGGTGGATCTCACCGGGCAGGTCTGCGCGGACAGCATCGGCCATCTCTTCTACAGCGGGGTGGGCGGGCAGCTGGATTTCATCTACGGCGCCTCCCGATCCCGCGGGGGGCTGCCTATCATCGCCCTGCCCAGCACCGCCCGCCTGAAGGATGGGACGGTGATCAGCCGCATCGTGCCCACCCTCAAACCCGGCGCCGGCGTCACCACCACCCGCAACCATGTCCGCTTCGTGGTCACCGAGTGGGGGGTGGCGGATCTCTATGGGAAGACCATCCGCCAGCGGGCCCGCGCCCTGATCGAGATCGCCCACCCGGACTTCCGGGAAGAGCTGGAGCGCGCCGCCTACGAGCTGCGTTATCTGCGGGAGGACCGATGACCCGGCGGCGCGCTTCTTGAACCTGTGATCAGGATGAAAGAACAGGATGAGCCAGCTGCTCCCTGATGGAGCGTCCCTTCTGTTAAGGGGAGGCCTGAGGAATCTCCTGCGCGCCCTGGGAGAACGGGCGCTCCGGTTGCCTTTGTTCTACAAGATCCTGATCGCCAACACCCTCCTGGTCGCGGCCGGGGCCGTGATCGGCACCACCCTGTCCTTTCGGGCAGGCCACCAGCTGTCCGGGGAGGCCTATCATCGCTGGCACTACGTTTACATCCTGCTCTTCGCGGCGGGAGGGACGGCGCTGAGCGCCCTGATCTACAGCTTCCTGCTGCGCTGGGCCCTTCGTCCTCTGGAACAGCTCCAGGAAGCGGCCGAAGCGATCCGTCAGGGCCGGCTCGATGTGCGCGTCCCTCTCCACCCCTTCCGCGACGCTCAGATGGAACGGCTGGTGGAGACCTTCAACCGGATGGTGGAGACCATCGCCAGCAACAGCGAGCGCCTGCACTGGCTCTCCCAGCAGATCCTGCAGGCTCAGGAGGAGGAACGGGCACGGATCGCGCGGGAACTGCACGATGAGGCCGCCCAATGGTTGACCTCCCTGCTGATCCGCCAGCGCCTGCTCCTCCGCAACCTCCCCCCGGAGATGCGCCCGGAGGTGGAGGAGCTCCAGCGGATGACCGCCGCCGCCCTGGAGCATCTCCGCCGGATCGCCATGGAGCTCCGCCCCGCCATCCTGGATGACCTGGGGCTGGTGGAAGCGCTGCGATGGCAGGCGGAGGAGTTCCAGAAACAGACAGGGGTCCCCATCACCCTCCGGGTCCAGGGACGGATCGAACGGCTGCCCCGCCAGGTGGAGCTGGTCCTTTATCGGGTCGCCCAGGAAGCCCTGACCAACATCGCCCGGCACGCCCGGGCCACCCGGGTGGAGGTTACATTAAACTGCTCAACGGAGCATCTGGAGCTTTTCATCGCGGATGACGGGGTCGGCTTCGACCCGGAGGCGGTCCGGCGGTCGCGCGCCCGCTCCCTCGGGCTGATCGGGATGGCCGAGCGTCTCGCCCTGATCGGGGGGACGCTGGAGATCGATTCCGCCCCCGGCAAGGGCACGCGCATCCGCGCCCGGGTGCCTGCGGGTGGACCCCATTGTCTGGCTCGGGAGGTCTGGCATGATGAACGGAGGACGGAAGATCCGCATCCTGATCGCGGATGACCACCCGGTGCTCCGCCGGGGTCTGCGGGCGCTGATCGAAGAAGAGCCGGACATGGAGGTGGTGGGGGAGGCCGGGAACGGCCTGGAGGCGGTGCAGCTGGCCGAGCGGCTCCGCCCCGACGTGGTCATCATGGACATCTCGATGCCGGAGCTGGACGGGCTGGAGGCGACCCGGCGGATCCGCGAACGTTCCCCTTCCACCTACATCCTGATCCTCACCGTCCACGCCCACGAACGCTACCTCTTTCCCGTCCTCAAAGCGGGGGCCTCCGGATACGTTCGCAAGACTGCTGCGGATGAGGAGCTGATCGAAGCCATCCGGGTGGTAGCCCGAGGCGATGTCTTCCTCTATCCCTCCGCCACCCGCATGCTCCTGGACGATTACCTCGCCCAGGTTCGGGCCGGGCGTGAGCAGGATTCCTACGAGAGCCTCAGCGAGCGGGAGCGGGAGATCCTCCGCCTGCTGGCGGAGGGTCACACCAACGCGGAGATCGCTCAGAAATTGAACCTCAGCGTGAAAACGGTGGAGACTTACCGAACGCGCATCATGGAGAAGCTGCATCTGCGCACCCGGGCCGAGCTGGTGCGTTATGCCCTCCGCAAAGGCCTGATCTCCGAAGAGACCGCTTGATTCGAAAGGAGGACCCCTTTGGCCCGTTTGAGGCTTGAAGCGGACGGAACGCTGCGCCTCCCCCCGGAGATCCTTCGTTCATACGGCGTGGAGCCGGGGACGGAAGGCGTGCTGGAGCAAACGGAGGATGGATGGGCTTTCCACGCCATCCGCCCCGATCTGCGCCGCGTTTACGTGGAGGTCACTGCCCTCTGCAATCTCAACTGCGCCATCTGCATCCGTCGGGTTTGGCGGGATCGCCCCGGATCCATGCGCTGGGAGGTTTTCGAAGAGCTCATCCGACAGCTGCGGGCCTTCCCGGAGCTGCGCCGGATCACGTTCGGCGGGTTCGGGGAGCCTCTCGTCCATCCCCGCATCGCGGATATGGTGGCCCTGGCGCGAACCCTGGGTGTGGGGATCACCCTGACCACTAACGGCCTGCTTTTGGATCGGGCGATGGCGGAGGCGCTGTCGGAAGCCGGGCTGGACACGGTGGTTGTGTCCATCGACACCGCCCACCTTCAGGCCTATCGGCAGGCCGGCCTGGTCGACGGCCTGGATCGGGTCATCGATAACATCCGCGGGCTGCAGGCGCTGGCGCGGGCGCACCGCCGCCTGGTCCCCCGCATCGGGCTGGAGTTCGTGCTCACCCGGGACAGCCTCCCGGAGCTCCCTCATGTCCCCCACCTGGCCCAGGCGCTGGGAGCCTCGTTCGTTCTCATCACCCATCTCCTCCCCCACACGCCGGATCAGGCCCAGGCCATCCTGTATGACCGCGGAGAGCCCCTCCCCGCCCTCCCCGGCTGGCCGGTCCCCGGCGGGGACTGGCTGGTCTGGGGCCTCGCTCGCATGCCGCGCTCCCGATGGGGCGCGATGCGGCGCTGCCGCTTTATCGAAGAACGCTCCACCGTGATCCGCTGGGACGGCGGGGTCAGCCCCTGCTATGCGTTGATGCATTCTTATCCCTATTACGTTTACGGACGTCGCAAAGAGGTCACCGCCTACATCCTGGGCTTCATCCAGCAACAACCCCTCATCGAGATCTGGGGCTCGGAGGAATATGTGCGGTTCCGGGCGAAAGTGCGGGCCTTCCGTTTCCCCTCTTGTGTGGATTGCGGGATGGCCTGCTACTACGCCGCCCACAACGAGGACTGCTGGGGAAACACTCCCTCCTGCGCCGATTGTCTCTGGGCTCAGGATATCATCCGCTGCCCATGAAGAAAAAGCGGGTCAGACCCCTCCAGGGTCTGACCCGCCAGATGCCCTCGCCGGCTTCACTGGGCTTTCTCCACGGGCTCCCCGGCCTTCTGCCAGCCGACGATGGCGGGGGTGAAGTTGCGCACGTTGGTGTAGCCCAGCAGCTGCAGCGCCGCCGTGGCCATCCCCGCTCGATGCCCCGTCCGGCAATAGACCACCACCGGCTTGTCCTTCGGCAACTTGTCCAGATTCTTCGCCAGCGTCCGAATCGGGATGTTCACCGCCCCAGGGATGTGCCCCTCCGCATACTCATTCGGCTCCCGCACGTCCACCAGCACCACGTTCCCCGCCGCCAGCATGTCCTTCAACGCTTCCACCGTCCCCACCGTGTAATACTTGTCCGGAATCCCGCTCAAAAACCGATCCACCACCGCCTTCACGTCGAGGGCCGCTTTGGTGGGCGTCGGCGGGACCGGAGTGGGCGCCACCGTCGGCGTGGGAGGGGCCACGGTGGGCGTCGGAGCGACCGCAGGCCCGCAGGCCGCCAGCGTTAGAGCAAAGATGGTGAGAAGGATCCACAACGTCCGCTTCATGGTTGCCTCCTGAGACTCAGGGTTTCGTGCATGCTTATCCCACTGCTTCCTCCTCGGCCCGGGTGCCGGGAACCCGGCGAGGCTCCGGGATCTCCTCCTGCACTTCGATCACATAGGGAGGCTCCTGGGGGATGGAGGCCAGCCACAGGGCATGCTCCATCCGAGCGTATTCCTCGCTGACGTAGCCAGTGGTCATCGCCGGCAGGGCATCGTAGACGAAAGTGAAATAGATGTGGCCTACGGTGAGGATGGCCATCAGGGCCATCGAGAGATCATGAACGAGCGTTGCCGCAAGCAGGCCGGTGGGCCCGAGGGAGCCCTTGCCCAGCCACAGGGCCAGGCCGGAGCCGGAGATGGCAAAGTAAGCGATGATGGTGAGGGCGTGATGGATCTTCTGGCCCGCGTTGACCCGCCCCTGAGGGGGCAGATGCGACGTCCGACCCAGGAAATAGCCCGGGAAACCTTTCAGCCATTCCAGATCCTCTCGGGTGTAGGTGAAGGAATCCCGGATGAGATCCCGAAGCCCCCGGAAGTCCAGAAGGGCATACAGGACGGGGGTGAGGAGGAAGATCACCGCCGCCACCCGGTGCAGCAGGCGGGAGAGGCCGCCGGCCGCGAGGAAGGCGAGGGGTGGCCAGATCAGGGCCAGCCCGGTGATGAGGAGAACGAAGAAGGCCCCCGCGTGGAGCCAGTGGACCACCCGCTGGCCCGGACGATAGCGCAGCACCCATCGGACAGTCCGCGTGGCCATGGTTCACTCCCCATGGTTTTGAGAGTTCCGCTTTTCCTCTAAATGACGCCGCCGGGCGATGAAGAAGGCGATCCCGCTGGTGAGGACGCTGAGCGCCAGGGCGCCCAGGCTCAGGGGCTGAGCCCCGCCCTTCCAGAGGGCCAGGGGCGGGATCTGCGGCTGCGCCGGCAGGCCCAGCGTCTCCGGCGGTGCCGGAAGCACCATGATGACCCCCAGGCCGCCCATCTGGGTCTCTCCATAGATCTGAGCCTCGGGGTAGCGCTCCTTCAGAGCGGCCACCCGCGCCCGCGCCTCCGCCAGGATCTCCTCTCGGGTCCCGCACTGCAGGGCCCCCGCCGGGCAGGTTCGGACACACCAGGGCTCCTCACCCCTCTGGACCAAATCGAGACACGAAGCGCATTTGGAGACGCGTCCGTCCACCAGGCGCGGCACCTTATATGGGCAAACTTCGACGCAGTAGCCGCACCCGCTGCATCGGTCGAAATCCACCAGCGTGAAGCCATCGCGCTTGTAAAGGGCGCCGGTCGGACAGACCTGGACGCATGCCGCCTCCGCACAGTGGAAGCAACGATGAGGGACGAAGGCGCCCCGCAGCTCGGGGAAGCGGCCCCACACCACCTCCCGGATCTCCACCCATCGCTCTCCGGGGGCCAGCTCCCGGCCGGCCTTGCAGGCGATCACACAGGCCTGACAACCCAGACATCGGCTCAGGTCGATGAGCATCGCCAGTCGGGCCACTTCACACCTCCCGGATCAGGCGCACGAAATTCACCCGCATCCCCGCCCCGCCCGAGATCGGATCCAGACGATACCGGGTGATGAGCAGGTTGTCGCTCGCCCCCCGTCCCTCCGCCCGGCTCAACCGGGAACCCCGATGGCCGAAGCCGTGAACCAGATAGACGGCATCCTTGCGGATACGCGGGGTCGCCCGCACCCGCACCGGACCGCTGCGGACGCCGTCCTGGTTCTCCAGGAGAACCAGGTCGCCGTTCTTCAAGCCCAGCGCGGCAGCCGCCTCATCGTTGACCCACACCTCGTTCTCCGGATAAACCTCCGCCAGCCAGGGGTTGTTCTGGGTCTTGCCGAAGGTGTGGAGCGGGTGCCGCCCATACAGCAGGCGGAAGTATCCCGGCGGCGGCTCCTCCACCGGCTCATAAACGGGGAGCGGATCGAAACCCGCCCGGGCCAGGGCCTCCGAGTAGATCTCGATCTTGCCGCTGGGGGTGGGGAACGGCGTCTCCCCCTCCCCGTAGTCCTCCAGGTAAGGCTTGCCGGGCCATGTGAAGACCCCGCCCGCCTCCCGCAGCCGGTCCAGGGAGAGGCCCACGGACATCAGGCGGGTGTTCAGGTATTCCTCGATGCTGGACCACTGGAAGTAATCGGCCAGACCCAGCCGCAACCCCAGCTCCCGGGCGATCCACCAACCCGGACGGGTGTCCGGCAGAGGCTCCACCGCCGGCTCCCGCAAGGCGATGTAGGGCGTGCGGTGCGAAGCCACCCACAGCTCATCGTAACGCTCCAGGAACGTCGCCTCCGGCAGGACGATGTCCGCCCAGGCCAGGTGCTCCTGGGGGAGCACATCGATGGCCAGGACGAACTCCAGGCGCTTCAACGCCTCGATGGTGCGCGGGACGTTGGGGATCGAATGGAACAGGTTGACCCCGTAGACGACCAGGCCGCGGATGGGATAGGGCTGGCCGGTGATCATCGGCTCGATGAGCTCCTGGATGACCACGGGGCCGGTGGCGAACTTGCTCCCCACCCCATCCGCGCGGGGCGGATGCCCCGGCGTGTCCGGGATCCGGATGCCCGTCGCCGCCGCGCCGCATCCTCCCGCCGCCACCTCCACCGGGAAAGGCGGGTGCGGATAGGGATCCAGGGCCGGCGCCCGCGGGATGTAGAGGCCGCCCCGCCGCCCCACGTTGCCCAGCAACACGTTCAGGATGAAGAGCGCCCGCATGCGCTGGGTGTCGTTCCCATACCAGACCACATGCCGCCCGGGCGGGATCACCACCTGAGGCCGGTGGGCTGCCATCTCCCGGGCGACCTCCCGGATCACCTCCGCCGGGATCTCGGTGATCGGGGCCGCCCATTCCGGAGTGAAGGGACGGATATGCTCCGCCAGACGCTCAAAGCCAACCGTGTATTTCTCGATGTATTCGCGATCGTAAAGCCCTTCGGTGATCAGGACGTTCATCCAGGCCAGAAGAAGGGCCGTGTCCGTGCCGGGCTTGATGGGCAGCCAGCGGTGCGCCTTCAGCGCCGCCGTGGAGCAGCGGGGATCCACCACCACGAGCTTCGCCCCCCGGGCCAGGGCCCGGGCGAAGTCCTGCATCACTGTGTTGTGGGCGTTCTCCCCGATGTGATTGCCGATGAGGACGATGTAGCGGGTGTTCTCCCAGTCCACCGGCTCGTGGCCGCCTACGCCCCGCCCGAAGGTGATCTGAGCGGCAACCTCGCGGGGGGTCAGACAGAGGCCGGTGGCCGGCTTGCCGACGTTGGGGCTGCCGAAAGCCAGAGGCAGATAGTCCCCGAACCAGAAGTCCCCGGTGGTGTGGGCAAACCACGCCACCGACTCCGGCCCATACTGATCCCGGAGGCGAGCCAGCGCTTCCGCCGCTCGATCCAGCGCCTCCTCCCAGGTCGCCTCCCGGAACGACCAGGTCCCCCGTTCCCCGGTGCGGATCAGCGGCTTGCGCAGACGGTCCGGATCGTAAAGGTGGGCCACGGCCGCCTGACCCCGGCCGCACAGACGGCCCCGGCTCTTCGGGTCCTTCGGGTTGCCCTCCACCTTCACGACCCGGCCGTTCACGGTATAGACCAGCATGCCACAGCGCCACATGCACATATCGCAGTAGTTGTAAGTGATCCGCACCTCATCGGGACGATACCACGGCCAGCGCGCCCCGCGGGCTCGAAGGAAGGCGAGCACAGGCTCTCCGATCCGGGAGAGGCCCATCCACATCCCCGCAAGGGCGCCCCCACGTTGCAGGAACTCCCGACGGGTCAGCTTCATCGAACACCCTCCTCCAGCGGACTTCAAACCCTCACGGACCAACGGGGCTCAAGCGAGACGAGGCGGAGATCTCCCCTTCTCCGGCTCCGGCCTCCTGAGCGGGGGCCGCCGGCAACAATCCCTCCCGCTCCATCGCCCGGCGGACCAGGCAGAGGATCGTGACCATCCACTCTTCATCCAGCCGATCCCGCGGGGTGCTGGCGCACGCCCCCGCTGCCCAGAGGGCGGACCGATAGGCTTTCGGCGCGCCCGGCGGCAACAGCACCACCACGCGCATCTGAGGGTTGCGATCGAACATGCGGGAGAGGAGATCAGGCGTTTCCTCTTTCGCCCATTCCCAATCCAGCAACAGCAACGTCCTCGGATCACGCCCGGCCCTCTCCTCCAGCTCGGAAGGCGCTTCCACCGTTTCCACCGTCACCGGCCAGGGAAGTAGATCCAGGGCTGCCTGAGCCACTCGCTGCATGGTCTGACGAAACAACGGAGACGCGATCGCCAGAAGAACTCGCAACATCTTGGCCCCCAACCGGAATGAGAGATCCTCCGCCTTGACCACTTTCAGTTTCCCGAACTCCACCCCGCCTGTCATCAGGGAACTCCCGGATCCTGCAGGGGAAAATCCCCGCACCGCGGGCGGGAGAAATCCCGACTCTGAGCGAGGGAAAAGAGAAAGGGGGACCGGTCCGGCCGCTCCGGCCGGCTGACGAGCGCCCTATCGTCAGGCCGGGTTAAAATCCTCACAGAGGGCTTCCACGCCCGCCCGGAGCGGGCCTTCCGGGACCCGATGCGCCCGCGCGGGGACGGGGCGGGACCCTGGGGGACGCGATCATGCCTATCCCCCCATCCGGAGGGGCCTTTCATGAAAGAGTTGAACCTTCAGGTCGTCTGGCATCCGGACCCGGAGACGGCGGAGCGGAGCAACGTCTCCGCCCAGATGCGCCGGCTGGGCCTTCCCTCTTATGAAGCCTTCCTCGAATGGTCCTTCACCGATCCCCATGGCTTCTGGAAAGCCTTCTTCGAGGACACCGGCTTCCGCTGGCGCGCCCCCTATCGGGAGACCCTGGACGTTCGCAACGGGGCACCATGGGCCCGATGGTTTGTGGACGGGGCCCTGAACGCCACCGAGAGCGCTTTAGATCGCCACGTGGAGGCCGGGCGCGGGGAGGCCATCGCCCTGATCTGGGAGGGAGAAGAAGGGGAGATCCGCCGCTACACCTATCGCCAGGTTTTCGAGGAGGTCGCCCGGCTGGCCGGGGCGCTGCGCGCCCTGGGCGTGCAGCCCGGCGATCGCATCGGGTTGTTCCTGCCTATGATCCCGGAGGTGGCCTTCGCCCTGCTGGCCGCCATGCGCATCGGGGCCATTGTCATCCCCCTGTTCTCCGGCTTCGGCCCTGAGGCGGTGGCCGTGCGCCTGCAGGACGCGGAGGCCCGCTTCCTGATCACCGCGGATGGTTTCCCCCGACGGGGACGGATCGTTCCGATGAAGGAGATCGCCGATGAGGCCCTGCGCGCCGCCCCCAGCGTGGAGAAGGTCCTTGTGGTCCGCCGGGCCGGCAACCCCAGCCCGTGGCGGGAAGGGCGGGACCTCTGGCTCCACGAGGTCATCGGCCGGGGGGCGCCCGTTCACGAGGCACCCGCCTTCCCCAGCGAGACACCTTTCATGATCATCTACACCTCAGGGACCACCGGCCGGCCCAAGGGGACAGTCCACGTCCACGGCGGGGCGCCCATCAAAGCCGCCCAGGATATGTTCCACCTCTTCGATGTGAAGCCGGTGGACGTCATCCACTGGGTGACCGACATTGGCTGGATGATGGGGCCCTGGCTGATCCTGGGCAGCCTGACCCTGGGCGCGACGTGCCTGATCTACGACGGGGCGCCCGATCACCCGGAGCCGGACCGCCTGTGGGAGCTGGTGGAGCGGCATGGCGTCACCATCCTGGGCGTCTCCCCCACTCTGATCCGGGCCCTCATGCGCGCGGGGACGGAATGGCCGGATCGTCACGCCATGCCCTCGCTGCGCCTGCTGGGCTCCACCGGCGAACCGTGGAACCCGGAGCCGTGGCTGTGGACCTTCCAGCACGTGGGCAAGGGGCGATGCCCGATCATCAACTACTCCGGAGGCACGGAGATCTTCGGAGGCATCCTGGGCTGCACCGTGCTGCGCCCCCTCAAACCCTGCTCCTTCAACACCGTCGTCCCCGGCGTCCAGGCGGACTGCGTGGACGAGGCCGGGCGGCCGGTGCGGGAAGAGGTGGGCCTCCTGGTGATCCGCAACCTGAACCCCGGGATGACCCGGGGCTTCTGGCGGGATCCCGAACGCTACCTGGAGACCTACTGGTCGCGCTGGGAGGGGCTCTGGTATCACGGGGACCTGGTTTACATCGACGAGGACGGCTTCTGGTATATCCTGGGGCGGGCGGATGACACCCTGAAGGTGGGCGGCAAGCGCCTGGGCCCGGCGGAGATGGAATCCGTGCTGGTGGAGCACCCTGCGGTGGCTGAGGCGGCGGTGATCGGCGTCCCGGATGAGATCAAGGGAGAAGCCCCCGTGGCCTTCGTGGTCCTGAGGCCCGGTTATGAGCCCGACGAGGAGCTGCGGGCGGCGCTGATGGAGCATGTGGCCCGGCGGATGGGCAAAGCCCTGGCGCCGAAGGAGGTCCGCTTCGTCCGCGACATCCCCAAGACCCGCAACGCCAAGCTGATGCGCCGGGTCATCCGCGCCGTCTACCTGGGGCGTGACCCCGGGGACCTCTCCGCCCTGGAGAACCCGCAGGCGGTCGAGGAGATCCGCCGGGCTCGCTGAGACAGCTGCCCATCATCCGGAGGAGCAGGGCTCGTGCGCGCGCGCACCCTGTGGGAGAGCTTCGGTTTTGCCTTCGCCGGGCTGCGCTACGCCTGGCGGACCCAGCGGAACCTGCGGATCCATGGGGCGATCACGGCTCTGGTGATCGCCCTCGCCGGGCTGCTCGGGTTCGATCCCCTCCGCTGGGCCATCCTCCTGCTCACCATCGCCATGGTGTGGGCGGCGGAGCTGCTCAACACCGCCCTCGAGACGGTGGTGGATCTCGTCAGCCCCACCTTCCATCCGATGGCCCGGATCGCCAAGGACGTGTCGGCGGGGATGGTTCTGCTGTGCGCCATCGCCGCTGTGCTGATCGGCCTGGCCCTCTTCGGCCCGCCCCTGTGGACCCTCGGTGCCCGCTTTCGCTGACCCTAATTTTCAGCCCGATCTTGAACCCCTCCCAAAGCCTTGAGATCTTATCGGAGGACCTGTCGAGGAAAAGAGAGGTCTCACGCGAAATCGCCTGAAAGGTTTTGAGATGAGTTTGAAGGCTGGCGTTCAGAGGGTCACCCCTTTTAGCAGGAACCAGAGGAAGCCCAGGAGGAGCGTGCCCAGGCCGGAGATCACCACGGAGGCGCGCACCCAGGGATAGCGGGCCGGGAGACGAAGGGGCTCCGGCCGGCCCATCCACATGGCCACCACCACCCGCAGGTAGAAATACGCGGAGATCACCGTGGTGATCACCCCGATGAGGACCAGGGCCGTCCACCCGGCCTGCCAGGCCGCCGCGAACAGGAGCAGCTTGGCGAAAAAGCCCGCCGTCGGCGGCACCCCGATGAGGGAGAGCATGAAAAGCGCCATGGCCGCTCCCATCCCCGGGGCGCGGCGGGCCACCCCCGCGTAGGCCTCAAAGGAGTGATCCTCCCCCTCGGGGCCTGCCATGCTCACCGCCACCGCGAAGGCCCCCAGGGTGGCGAAGGCGTAAGCCAGCAGGTAGAACACCACGCCCGGCAGCGCCAGCGACGGCTCCCCCAGCAGGCCCAGGAGCAGATACCCGGCATGGGCGATGCTGGAATAGGCCATCATCCGCTTGAAGTCGGATTGCATGAGGGCAACGATGTTGCCCACCAGCATGGTCGCCGCAGCCATCCACGCCAGCGGCCCCGCCCAGAGAGCCGTTGCCGGCGCCAGACCTGTGAGGAGCACCCGGGCCAGGGCGGCGACGGCCGCGGTCTTGGTCGCCGCGGCCATAAACCCCGTCACCGGCGTGGGCGCCCCCTCATACACATCCGGCGTCCACAGATGGAAAGGCACCGCCGCCACTTTGAAGCCGAGGGCCACCAGCAGGAGCGCCCCGCCGATCCAGACCAGGGGCCGGGCCCCGGGATCCGGCCGCTCCAGCCATGCGGCCAGGTCCCGCAAGTTCGTCACGCCCGTCCCGGCAAAGATCAAGGCGATCCCGAACACCAGGAAGGCCGAGGCGAAGGCCCCCAGCAGGAAATACTTGAGGGCCGCCTCCTCCGATTCGGCCCGGGGCCGGGCGAAGCCCGTCAGCACATACAGGGGAAACGACAGCCACTCCAAGGCCAGGAACACGATGAGCAGATCCCCGGCCACCGCCATCAGCAGCATGCCGGCGGAGGCCAGCAACAGGAGCGCGTAATACTCCCCGCGCTCCAGCCCCCGATCCACCAAATAATGCCGCGACAGCAGGATGGCCATCCCGGTCCCGAGCAGGACGGCCAGGCTGAACCAGAAGGCCGGGCGATCCCACACGACCATCCGATGGAACCCCTCGACGGGCCCCTCGCCAGCCAGGGCGAGGGTGACCCCCAGCCCCGCTCCGGTGATCCCCAGGGCCCCCCAGGCCATCCCATGGGCCGATCCCGGACGCCGGAAGGCTTCCACGAGGAGCAACCCCAGCGCCCCCGCCGTCAGGACGATCGTCGGCCACAGCGGTGTCCACATCATCCCCGATCCCCTCGCTCGATCTCAACGCATCGCGAGCGCCGCCCCAGCCAGGGCAGCCAGCGTTTGCTGCACCGAAGCCTGCATCGCCGCGAAGAAGGGATGCGGATAAAGCCCAATGAACACAATCAACGCCAGGAGCGGCGCCATGATCGCCAGCTCCCGCCCGTTGAGATCCGGCAACCCCCGCCAGCGCTCCGGCAGCGGACCATGCAACACCCGCAGGATCATCGTCAGGATGTAGACCGCCGCCAGCACCACCCCGAAGGCCGCCAGGACCGTCAGCGCGCGGGCCGCCGCCCCCAGGGCTGTGGATCCGAAGGCGCCCAGCAGGATCAGGAACTCCCCCACGAAGCCGTTGAGGCCGGGCAGCCCCATGGAGGAAAACCCCACCACCATCAGGATCCCACCATACAGCGGCAGCGCCTTCCACAGCCCCCCCAGCTCCCGGAAGTCCCGCGTGTGGGTGCGCTCATACAGCATCCCCACCAGCAGGAACAGCCCCCCGGTGCTCAGACCGTGGTTGACCATCTGGAGCAGCGCCGCCTGCACCCCCAGGGGGTTCAGGGCGGAAAGCCCCAGCATCACGAACCCCATATGGGAGACGCTGGAGAAGGCCACCAGGCGCTTGAAGTCCTCCTGGGCGTAAGAGGCCAGGGCCCCGTAGAGGATGGCCACCACCGCCAGGATGGCGATGGGGAGAGCGAGCTCCCGGGCTGCGGCCGGGAAGAGCGTGAAGTTCCAGCGCAGGAACCCGTAGGCGCCCATCTTCAGCAACAGGGCGGCCAGGATCACCGACCCGGCCGTTGGGGCCTCCACATGGGCATCCGGGAGCCACGAATGGAAAGGCCACATGGGCACCTTGATGGCGAAGGCCAGCCCGAAGGCCAGAAAGAGCCAGCGCTGGACCTCCGGGGCGAGCAGCGGGGAAAGCCGCGCGGCCATCCATTGGGGATCGAAGGTCCCCGTCCCGGTCAGCGGGCGGGAGAGGAGCCAGAGGGCCACGATGGCCACCAGCATGAACACCGAGCCGGCCATCGTATAAAGGAAGAACTTCACCGCTGCATACACCCGGCGCGGGCCGCCCCAGATCCCGATGAGCAGCGTCATGGGCACCAGGGTGAATTCCCAGAAGATGTAAAACAGCAAAAGGTCCAGGGACAGGAACACCCCCAGCACCCCGGTCTCCAGGGCGAGCATCAGCGCCATGTATTCCTTCACCCGCTCCTCGATGGTCCAGGAGGCGGCCAGGGCCAGGGGGAAGATCAGGGCGGTGAGCAGCACCAGCCACAGGCTGATCCCATCCACGCCCACTGTGTAAGAGGCGCCGATGGCGGGCGCCCAGACCCAGCGCTCCACCAGCTGGGGCTCCGGACGGGAGAGATCCAAACGGGCCAGGGCCACCAGGGCCAGCCCCAGCGAGATCAGGCTGAACCCGAGGGCCGTCCACCGGATGGCCCTCGTTCGCTCCCGTGGGAGGCCCAGGATCAACAGGGCCCCGACCAAGGGGGTCATGAGGATCGCCGTCAAGATCGGAAACTCCCGCATCCCCTTTCGCTCCCGAAAGCAGATCGTCCGCTTTTGCCAGGGGGATCCGGCTCCCGCTCAGCGCAGCATGAGCAACACGTAGAGCAGCAGGAAGACCGCGCCGAAGAGCACGGAGAGACCATACTGCCGCACGTAGCCGCTGCTCCAGCGACGCGCTCGGGCGGCGGCCATCCCCACCAGGCGGGCCAGGCCGTTCACCGCCCCGTCGATCCCGTAAGGCTCCACCACTGTTGCCACCGCCCGCGCCAGCCCCTGGAAGGGGCGGACGAACAGCGCATCGTAGACCTCATCCACGTAGAGCTTGCGGTTCAGGGCGGTGAAGAAGGCGCCGAGGGCCTTCTGCAAGGGATCCTCCACGCCCGCCGGCCAGGCCTGGGGACGGTAGATCGCCCATCCCGCCCCCACCCCCGCCAGGGCGATGAGGGTGGCCAGGGCGGCCTGCTCGGGATGGAAGGCGGGAGGATGCCCCGGCTCCAGCCAGGCGGCGAGCAGGCCCAGGCCGGGGGCGTTGATCCACCCCGCCACGATGGAGAAGAAGGCGAAGATCCCCAGCGGGGCCGTCATCACCGCCGGGCTCTCCTCGGCATGGGCGGCCTCGGGGCTGCGGGGCGCGCCGGCGAACACCATCCACACCTGACGGGTCATGTAGAAGGCGGTGAGGAAGGCCGCGGCGAGCAGCAACCCGTAAGCCAGGGCGGACCATCCCGCTGTTCCCCGGAGGGCGTTCAGGATCTCATCCTTGCTCCAGAACCCGGCCAGGGGCGGGATCCCGGCCAGGGCCGCCGCCCCGATCCCATAGGTCCAGGCGGTGGTCGGCATCCGCCGGGCCAGGCCGCCCATGCGACGCATGTCATTCGGATCGAAGGGGCCGGATCCCCCACCGTGATGGTGCGCGTGCTCCAGGGCGTGGATCACCGATCCCGCCCCCAGGAAGAGCAAGGCCTTGAAAAAGGCATGGGTGCCCAGGTGGAAGATCGCCGCCGTGGTGGCCCCTGCTCCCGCCGCTGCCACCATATAGCCCAACTGGGAAATAGTGGAGAAAGCCAGAACCCGCTTGATGTCAAACTGCCCCGCCGCGATCAAGGCCGCCCACAGGGCCGTGGCCGCCCCCACCATGACCACCACGCCCTGGGTCAGCGGGGCCGCGGCGAAGAGCGGATGGGCGCGGGCGATCAGGTAGACGCCTGCGGTGACCATGGTCGCCGCGTGGATCAGGGCGGAGACCGGCGTGGGGCCGGCCATGGCATCGGGCAACCAGACATAGAGGGGGATCTGGGCGCTCTTCCCTGTCACCCCTGCGAAAAGCAACAGCGTGATCAGCGTGAGCAGGCCCGCCTCCACCGCCCCCCGCTCCACCGCCTCAAAGACCGGCCCGTAGCGGAACGTGCCGAAGGTCCAGAAGAGCAGCAGAAGGCCCACCGTGAACCCGAAGTCCCCAATCCGGTTCACGATGAAGGCCTTGCGCCCCGCCCATGCGTTGTAGGGCACCTCGAACCAGAAGCCGATCAGCAGATACGAACAGAGCCCCACCAGCTCCCAGCCCACGAAGAGGAGAAAGAAGTTGTCGGCCAGGACCAGGAGGAGCATCGAAGCCAGGAAGAGGTTGAGGAACATAAAAAAGCGGCGGATGTGGGGATCGCCCGCCATGTAGCCGATGGAGTAGATGTGGATCAGCGTCCCCACCAGGGTCACGATCAGCGCCATAGCGGTGGAGAGGGGATCGAGGCGGAGCCCCACCTCGACCGCGAGCGGCGGGACGGCCGCCCAGCGGTAGAGGGAGATCTCCACCAGACGGGCCTCCGCCGGGCGGGCCAGCAGGGCGGCGAAGACCAGGGCCGAGGCCCCGAAGGAGGCCGCAGCGGCCGCCGAGGCCACGATCCCGACCGTGCGCTCCCGCGTCTGGCCGGTGGAGACCAGGTTGATCAGGAAGCCCAACAACGGGAAGGCGATGATCAGCCACGACCACCCGAACAGCGCGTCCATCTCCCGTCTCCGCTTCAAAGTGAAAGGGCCGGGTCCGGCCCCAGGATCCTCTCGATCCCGCGGATCTCGCCGCTCAGCCTTTCAGGCTGCGCAGCTCATCCACGTTGGTGGTCTGCTTGGTGCGGAAGATGGCCACCATCAGGGCCAGGCCCACCGCCACCTCGGCCGCAGCCACCGTCAACACGAAGAAGACGGCCATCTGCCCCTCCAGCAGGCCGCGATATCGGGAGGCGGCCACGAAGGCCAAAGCGGCAGCGTTCAGCATCAGCTCCACGCACATGAAGACGATCAACGCGTTCCGCCGGATCAGGAACCCCACCGCCCCGATGCCGAAGAGCAACGCGCTGAGGGCCAGATAATGAGTCAAGGTGACCATCCCTCAGCCTCCTGATCGCAGATCCCGGGCCAGCACCACCACCCCGACCATGGCGATGAGCAACAGGATGGAGGTGATCTCGAAAGGAAGCACATGGGTCGTCAACAGCCGCGCCCCGATGGCGGCCGGATCCCCCAGGGGAGCCGGCGGGCTCCCGGCGGGGGCCAGCCCGGCCGGCGCCTGGAGAAAAGCGAACAGCGCCCCCCCGACCAGCACGATCCCCAGACCGACGGCCAGAGGGATCTGAGTGCGCAGACCGATGGCCCCGCCCACCCGCTCCGCCCCGAGCATCATGATCACAAAGAGGAAGAGGACCATCACCGCCCCGGCGTAGACCGCGATCTGCACCATCGCCACAAAGGGAGCGTTCAGAAGCAAATAGAAGATCGCCACGGTGATCAGGTTCAGCACCAGGAACAGGGCGCTGTGCACCGCGTTTCGGGTGAGGACCATCGCCAGGGCAGTGGCCACCGCAACCCCAGCCAGCACATAGAACGCGATCAGCTCCCCCAACGTCGCCTCCTGGGATCGAGATCCGTCGAAAGCAGCGCCGCCTCACACCGGCTCGTTGACCAGCCCCTCCTCCCAGATGGAGCGCGCGCGCAGGGCCGGGTCCGTGGTCCGCTGAGGGGTGCCCGGGACCCCGGGGGGCGGCGGCACCAGCAGCTGCGCCTTGGTCACGATGAACGACTCCCGGGTGTAGCCGGCCGGCGGGATCTTATCCGTCAGCACGATGGCGTTGGTCGGGCAGGCGTCCTCACAGTATCCGCAGAAGATGCACCGCAGCAGGTTGATCTCGTAAACCCGGGCGTAGCGCTCCCCCGGCGAGTAGCGCTCCTCGTCGGTGTTCTCCCCCGCCTCCACGTAGATGGCGTCGGCCGGGCAGGCTGCGGCGCAGAGGGCGCAGCCGATGCAGCGCTCCAGGCCGTTGCTGTAGCGCCGCAGCTCGTGAACCCCCTTGAAGCGCGTGCGCAGGGGCCGCCGCACCTCCGGGTAAGGATAGGTCACCGGGCCCCGCAAGTTGGTCTGCAGGAACTCCTGCAACGTGGTCAGCAAACCTCGCAACAGCTCCGCCACCATCGGTTCACCTCGCTTCCCGCCTGCCGGCTCATCCGATCAGCGCGATCACCACCGCCGTCCCCATCACGTTCGCCAGCGCCAGGGGCAGAAGCACCTTCCAGCCCAGCCCCATCAGCTGATCGTAGCGGATCCGCGGCAACGTGGCCCGGATCCAGATGAGGAGGAAGAGCAGCAGGATCACCTTAAGGGTGAAGTAAACCACCCCCAGGGCCGGGTAGAGATCCACCCAGGGTCCCAGATAGCCTCCCAGGAAGAAGGTGGCCATCAGGGCGCTGAAGCCAATCATCTTGACGTATTCGGCCATGAAGAAGAGGGCGAACTTCATGCTGCTGTATTCCGTCAGATAGCCGGCTGTCAGCTCCTGCTCCGCCTCCACCAGGTCAAAGGGAGCCCGCTTGATCTCCGCCAGGCCGGTGAGGAAGAAGATGACCGCCGCCAGGGGTTGATAGAAGATCAACCATCCCCCGCGCTGGAACTCCACGATCCCGCTGACCTGCAACGTGCCTGCGGTCAGCACCACGCTGACGATGGCCAACCCCATCGCCAGCTCGTAGCTGATCATCTGGGCCGCCGCCCGGATGCCCCCCAGCAGCGCGTATTTGTTGTTCGAAGCCCAGCCCGCCAGGGTGACCCCGTAAACGCTGATGGAGGTGATGGCCACGATGTAAAGCACCCCCACGTTCACATCCGTCAGCTGCAGCCGGGTCCGATAGCCCAACAGGGTGAGCTCCGGCCCGAAGGGGATCACGGCGAAGATCATGATGGCCGGCGCCAGGGTGATCAGGGGGGCCAGGACAAACAGGACCCGATCCGCATAACTCGGGACGAAATCCTCCTTGAAGAACAGCTTAACGGCGTCCGCCAGGGGCTGGAGCAGCCCGTAAGGCCCGGCCCGGTTCGGCCCGATGCGAGCCTGGAAATCCGCCACCAGTTTGCGCTCGGCCAGGGTGAGATAAGCGAAGCCGGTGAGCAAGAGCATCACCAGCACCGCGCTCTTGATGGCCGCCTCAAGCAGAAACGGCCCCATCTCCCACCTCCATCGGCAACGCCACCGGGAGCCCCTCCAGGATGCCCGTCCGCCCGATTCGGGAGGCCGGGGCCAGGATCACCCCGGCCGGAACCGTGGCATCCGGCTCCACCCGGAGCGGGACGCTACCCCCGTTCACCGGCAGGAGGACCGGTTGCCCGTCCCGCAGGCCCAACCGCGCGGCCGTCTCCGGATGCGCCCGCGCCGCCGGCGGGACCATCCGGTTACGCAGGTGCGGCGTGTGCGCGATCAGCGTCCCCTCGTCGTAAAGCCGGCGGACCGGCACCACCAGCACCGCCTCCTCGGAGGGGACAGCGGGAGCCTTCCAGGCCAGCGGCCAGCGGGCCTGAGGGGACTCCGCCTCCGCCGGCCAGACCCGGCCCAGGCCCCTGGTGTTCGGCCGCGCCGTCCCGCCGAAGTAAAGATCCCGCGACGTGCCCACCGGCGGCCATTGGGGCCGGGTCCAGGCCAGGGCCCCGTAATCCATCCCGGCGTAGCGGGGGAGAGCGCGGGCGATCTCATCCATCACGGCCTCCGGGGTGAGGTAGAGCCAGCCCGCACCCAGCCGGCGGGCCAGGGCGGTGAAGATCTCCCAGTCCGCCCGGGCCTCCCCCTGCGCCGGGATGGCCTTGTAGAACCGCTGCACCCGCCGCTCCGCGCTGGTGAACGTGCCATCCCGCTCGGCCCAGGATTGGGCCGGGAGCACCACATCCGCGAGGCGGGCCGTCTCGGTGAGGAAGAGGTCCTGCACGACCAGAAAGCCCGCCCGCGGCATCGGGCGGCCATCCCCCAGGGGATCCGCGCCGACCACATACAGGAAGGGAACCTCCTCCGGAAGAGGCTGCGCGCCGATGAAGTCCAGGGCCCCCTGGGTGTTGCCGTGAGGCCAGAGGGGCAACAGCCCGTTCTGGGCCCGGCCCACATGACCGGTCAACGCCAGCAGATCCGCCGCCAGCCCGACGAGGGCCTCCTCGTCGAAAACCCCCTCTCGCCCGAAGAGGAACACCACATCCCGCGCCTCCGCCACCGCCCGGGCGAAGGCTTGCAGGGCCTCCCGCGGGACGCCGCTCCGCCGACCGATCTCTTCCAGGGAATACCCCATCACCGCCTTCCGCAGGGCCTCCACCCCGTCCAGGCGGGGCCGCGCCTCGAGGGCGATGCGGTCCTCCTCGAAGAGCACCCGAAGCGCCCCGATGAGCACCAGCGCCTCGGTCCCGTATCGATAGCGGAGGATGAGATCCGCATAGCGCTCGGCCTTCTGCGGGCGGCCGCCGGCCACGATCAGCCGGGCTCCGCGGCGCACCGCCCCTCGGACCCGCAGGAACCAGACCGGGGCCTCCTCCTCCAGGTCGCCCGCCATCACCACGATCAGGCTCCCACGGCCCATCCGTCCGAAGTCCGTGCCCACCCCCACGCCGTAGCGGGCCACCCACTCGGCGCCGGCGATCGGCGGGTCCATCGTGATCCAGGAGGAACCCAGCACCTCCGCAAACAGCCGGCGGAACAGGTAGAGATCTTCGTTCGGCAAGCGATCCCCGATGATCCCGGCCGCCTGGGCCCCCGCCTGCCGTATGGCCTCCGCCACGCGCGCCAGGGCTTCCTCCCAGGGGACGGGGACCAGCTCCCCGTTCCGCCGCGCCAGGGGCTGGCGGAGGCGGTCCTCCGCGGTGGCGAAGTGATGGACGAAGCGGCCTTTGTCGCAGATCCAGATCTCGTTGACCTCCTCGTGCTGGCGCGGCATCACCCGTAGGATGTCCCAGCCGCCCTTGCGGGCCGAGATCCGAACGTCCAGGGTGATGTTGCAACCCACCGGGCAGTGCGGGCAGATGCTGGGGATGGGCGTCATCTCCCAGGGCCGGGCGCGGAACCGGAAGTCCGTGGTGGTCAGCGCCCCCACCGGACAGATGTCCGTGGTGTTGCCGGAGAAGTAGCTGGCGAAGGGAGGATCCGAGAACGTGATGATCTCCATCCCCCGCCCCCGATCCGAGAACCCCAGCACCGGGTCGTCGGCGATCTCCTCCTGGAAGCGGATGCAGCGGCCGCACAGGATGCACCGCTCGCGATCCAGGATGATCAGATCGCCCAGGGGCACCCGCTTCTCCTGGCGCATCTTGTCCCAGTAATCGAAGCGGGACTCGGCGGGGCCGTAACGCATCGTGAGGTTCTGGAGGGGACATTCTCCGCCCTTGTCGCAGATCGGACAATCCAGAGGATGGCTGGTGAGCAGGAACTCCAGGACCGCCCGCTGGGCCTCCCGGACCTGGAGGGTGTTCGTCCGCACCACCATGCCGTCGGCGACGCGGGTGGTGCAGGCGGTCTGAAGCCGGGGCATCCATCGCACCACCGGCCGCCCCTCCTCGTCCCGGAGGGGTTGGCCGGTGTTCGGGTCCGTCTGGAGCGTCCCGATCTCCACCAGGCACATCCGGCACATCCCGGCCGGCTCCAGCTTGGGATGGTAGCAGAACACCGGGATGTCGATGCCGGCCCGCTTGGCCGCGTCCACCACCAGGGTGCCGGCCGGCACCTCGATGGGTTGATCATCGATCAGGATCCGCACCGTTCCGGCCATCCTTCATCCCTCATCAGCGAGTTCGACGCGAAAGGGGATCGCGCCGGGATGTCTGATCGTCCCTCGCGTCCTCCAGGACCATCCGGCCTGGAGCGGCGCGCCAGCGCCTCCGCCAGATCGGTGTAGAACCGTCGGAAGTCCTCCAGATCCAGAGGCTTAAGGAGAGGCGGGAGGGCCCGCATTCGTTTCAGTTGCTGATAAATGAAGCCCGCCAGATAGAACTCCCTCAGTCCCGGATCCTTCTGACGAGCCAGGATCAGCAAGTGATCGAAATCCAAATCCGTCTCCCTCAAAATGAAGTAGAGATCGATGAAATCCCGCATCTCGCCACGGCTCATCAGGGCCGTCACTTTGTTGGCCGCGATGTTTTCCAGGGAATCCACCCGTATTCCCTCCCACTCCATGGGGGAGCCAAACCATGGTCCGGGATCATACACCAGATCCACCTTGAGGGGTGGCTGATCCCTGGATTCGAAGAGGAAGGCGCGACAGAAAAAGGGAGAGCGGCGCTCGAGCTCCACCGTCAGCCCTTCCCGGCGGGCGATGTCGCTCACCCCACGCTCCACATCCTGCATATCCTCCGGGTTCGGCGTGAAAAGATCCAGATCCTCGCTGATCCGATGGAACAGGTAGAAGGCAGCCAGCGCGGTCCCACCGGTCAGCACGAACCCCCGGGAGAGGGGCATGGCGAAGAACGCTTTAAGCACCCTCTCCTGAAGGGGCGTCAGAAGCGACCTCATATCCCCAGACACGGAGCCCCCATTCCCAGATCTCGCGAAGGTCCGGCGGCCAGATGTAACGGCGGACCACCGGCCAGTTCGCGGCGATCTCGGCAGGCGTGACATATCGCCAGATCTCCTCGAAGGGGGCCTCGGAGACGATCCGCCCGATGAGCCGGGCCCGCTCCTCCGGATCCCCCTCGCGAAGGATTCGCCGGATCTCCTCTTCCGTTAAGTCCCCGCTCCATGCGAAAGGCGCCCGAGGCATCGTCCCCTCCAGCCGCCGCGCTGGATCGAAGCGATCGCCATCGCTCTTATCCTTTCTCCCGTGTATTCGTGCTCCCCATCCGCGGACGGCCCCCTGCTCATGCAGGCGCTCCCACCGGCGCCTCGATCGTGCGCCGGAGGTAGGCCTCGTATTCCTTCCGGAAGTGTTTCAGGCTGGAGAGGACCGGGCTGGTGGCGAAGTCCCCCAGCGGGCACAGGGTCTTGCCCGCCATCTGGCGAGCGATGCTCTCCAGGAGCTCGGCGTCCCCCGGCCGCCCGCGCCCGGCGACGATCCGCTCGTAGACCCGCCGCAGCCAGTAAGTCCCCTCCCGGCACGGCGTGCACTTGCCGCAGGACTCGTGCTGGAAGAAGCGGATCATCTTGTAAGCCGCCCAGACGATGTCCACCGTGTCGTCCAGGACGATGATGGAGGCTGAGCCCAGCATGGAGCCCGCGGCCTGGACGGACTCGTAATCCAGAGGCGTGTCCAGGGCGGAGGGAGGCAGCATGGGGGCGGAGGCCCCGGCGGGGAGGATGGCCTTCACCGCGCGCCCCTCTTCCAGGAGGCCCTGCCCGTATTCCTCCCCGAAGATCAGATCCCGGAAGGTGATCTTGCCCAGCTCCGCCTCGTAGTTTCCGGGCCGGCGCACCCGCCCGCTCAGGCAGAAGATCTTGGGGCCCGGGCTCTTCTCCGTCCCCATGGCCCGATACCAGGCCGCCCCGTGGAGAATGATGGGCGGGACGTTGGCCAGGGTCTCCACGTTGTTGACCACCGTCGGCTTGCCGTAGAGGCCGTGGGTGGCCGGGAAGGGCGGGCGCACCCGAGGGTGGCCGATCTTCCCCTCCAGGGACTCCAGAAGGGCGGTCTCCTCCCCGCAGATATAGGCCCCGGCCCCCAGGTGGACGAACATCTCCACCGAGTAGCCGGTGCCCAGGACGTTGCGGCCGATGAAGCCGGCGGCGTAAGCCTCGGCGATGGCCGCCTCCAGCCGACGGGCCACCGAACGGTATTCCCCCCGCACGTAAACGTAGACCCGCTCCGCCTGGATGGCGTAAGCCGCCAGAAGAGCCCCCTCGATCAACTGATGGGGGTTCCCCTCCATGATCTCCCGGTCCTTGAAGGTCCCGGGCTCGGACTCATCGGCGTTGACCACCACGTATTTGGGGAAAACATCCTTCGGCACGAAGGACCATTTCATCCCGGTGGGGAAGCCCGCCCCGCCCCGCCCCCGCAGGCCCGAGGCCTTCACCTCCTCGATGACCTGCTCCGGGGTCATGGCCGTGAGGGCCTTCCGCCAGGCCTCATAGCCCCCGTGGCGGACATACACCTCCAGCCGGTGGAGGTCGGGGATCTCCCGATGCCGCAACAGGATATAGCGCCCCATCACATCCCATCCCGGGAGAGATCTTCCACAATCCGATCGAAGACCTCCGGCGTCACGTTCTCCACAAACTCCAGGTCCACCTGCATCGCCGGCGCACGATGGCACGCCCCGATGCACATCACCGTCTCCAGGGTGAACCGGCCGTCCGGCGTGGTCTCGCCCGGGCGCACCCCCAGACGGCGCGTCGCATGGGCCACCAGATCCTCCGCGCCCCGCAACGCGCAGGGGAGATCGTCGCAGATTTGAATCAAATGGCGTCCGATGGGGTGGTCATAGAAAAGAGTGTAGAAGCCCACCACCTCCCGGACCTCCGTGGGGCTGACCCCGGTGATCTCCGCCACCTCCTGGATGCCCTCCTCCGTGCAGTAGCCGTATTCCCGTTGCACCAGGTAGAGCAACGGCAGCACCGCCGAGCGCTTGACCGGATACTTCGCCAGGATCGCCTCGATCTCTTGCGCGTATTTCTCCCGAAGCATCCCTTCCACCTCGATCCGAAGTGGGAAACCCGGCTTGCAGGGGCGCGTTCACGCGAGGCCCTGCCCCCCTCACCATTCAACCCGGTATCGACAGGCCGGCTCCCCGCGGCCGCGGCAGGACTCTTCCATCACCCGGATCGCCTCCACCGGCCGCTCCAGGACCCAGGCGGTGAGGGCCTCGAGCACGCCGGCGGGAAGATCGCAGCAAGGCTCCGCACAACTCACCCCCACGCAGTAAGGACAGGAGGGGTTTTCCCAGTAAACCCGGTCCCCTTCCCGCCATACCTGAGGGGAGGAGCCGGTCTCCGTGCGGACCACCGCGGCGGCCCGCTGCCAGGCGTTGTAAACCCGCTCCCGGGGTGCCTGCAGGATCCCGGAGACCAGCCGGATCAGGTTCGCCACCCAGCCGTAGGCCTGGAGATCCCGCTGGAGAACCTCATGGCCGATCCGGCGCAGCATCCACCCCCCATCCGGGCCGAAGCGCTCCCGGATCGCCTGGCAGAAGGCGGAGATCTCCTCGAAGGTGATCCCGGGCTCCGGGCTGAGGGGCGGCAAGGCCTCCTCATACCGCGTCAGCCCGGCCTTGTGCAGCGCATCCCGATAGGCCTCCGGCCCGATCAGGGATCGGGCGGCGTCCAGGATCTGCCGGGCGTAGCGATCGGTGATCTGCCCGCTCATCGGGCGCCCTCCCCCAGGGCCTGGGCCAGGAAGGACTCCAGCAGCGGCGTCACCACGTCCGGGCGCTCCAGGTTGGCGATGTGTCCGGCCTCCGGGATGATCTCCAGGCGCGCCCCCGGGATCGCCCGGGCCATCCGCTCCGCCTCATGAGGGGGTCGCGAGACATCATCGGCCCCCACCACCACCAGGGTCGGCGCCCGGATCTCCCCCAGCCGCTCCAGCACCGAGGTCCGGCTGAAGATCCCGCGCCCGATGGCCAAAATCCCCGGCAGGCGCTCCGGCGGGATGGCCGCGAGGGCCGCCTTGAACCGGGCGATGAGCTCCGGGTCCCGCTGGACCGTGACCGGCGAGAAAAAGAAGGGCACCAGCGCCTCCAGGATGGGCGGAGGGAGCGCCCCGGCCTGCTCCACGGCGGCCATCATGGCGAAATAGCGCTGCCGGGATTCCTCCGGCTCCGCCCCCGCATCGGTGTCCATCAGCACCAGGGCGGCGACGGCCTCCGGGTGGTTCAGGGCCAGGCGCATCCCCCACATCCCGCCCACCGAGAGGCCGACCACCGCGAACCGGGAAAGCCCCAGGGCCTGGGCGAAAGCCCACATGTCCTCCGCCAGCTCATCCACCGAGTAGGGCGAATGCGGCGGAGGGTCTGAGCGGCCGTGGGCCCAGATCTCCGGCACGATGCAGCGGTAGGCCCGCGAGAGGACGGCCACCTGGGGCTCCCACATCCGGGCATCCCACAGGTAGCTGTGCCCGAACAGCACCGGGAACCCTCTCCCGTGCTCCTCGTAGAACATGCGGCGTCCGCGGATCACCACCTCCGGCATCCCTCACCTCCTGACTTGAGGATAGGCCGGCGAACCGGTCCCCTCAGCGATCCACCTCCCCCAGCACGATGTCGATGCTGCCGATGATGGCCACGAGATCGGCCACCAGGCATCCCTTGGCCATGATCGGGAGGGCCTGCAGGTTCACGAAGGAAGGAGCCCGGAAATGGACCCGGCGGGGCTTCGGCGAGCCATCGCTGTTGATGTAAACCCCGAACTCCCCGCGCGGGGATTCCACGGCGTGATAGACCTCGCCCGGCGGCGGGCTGAAGCCCTCCGTCCAGAACTTGAAGTGATGGATCAGCGCCTCCATGCTCCAGGCCAGCTCCTCCTTCGGCGGCGGCGTCACCTTGCGGTCCGGGGTGATGTAAGGACCCTTGGGGAGACGCCGCAGGGCCTGGTCGATGATGCGCAGGCTCTGGCGCATCTCCTCGATGCGCACCATGAAGCGGTCATAGACATCCCCGTTCTCCCCCAGCGGCACATCGAACTCGAAATGATCATAAGAGGAATACGGCTGGGCCTTGCGGACGTCGTAGTTCACCCCGGAGCCCCGCAGGGAGGGGCCGGTGACGCCCCAGGCGATGGCGTCCTCCGGGGAGATCACGCCCACCCCCTTCGTCCGCCGGAGCCAGAGCGGGTTCTTCTTGAGCAAACGCTCGTATTCGTTGATCCGCGCCGGCATGATCTTCAGGAAAGCCCGCACCGCTTCCTCGAACCCCTCGGGGACGTCCCGCCACAGCCCGCCGACCCGGAAATAAGAAACCATCATCCGCTGGCCGGAGACCATCTCGAAGATATCCAGGATCATCTCCCGCTCGCGGAAGCAATACAGGAACACGCTCATCGCCGCGATGTCCAGGGCGTGGGTCCCCAGCCAGACCAGGTGGCTGGCGATGCGCTGCAGCTCTGTCAGGATGACCCGGATATACTGGGCCCGCAGGGGGACCTCCACCCCCATCAGCTTCTCCACGGCCATCACGTAGGCCAGGTTGTTGGACATCGGGGAGAGGTAATCGATGCGATCCGTGAGGGGGATGATCTTGGTGTAGGTTTTGGACTCGCAGTGCTTCTCGATGCCAGTGTGGAGATACCCGATGTCCGGGACCACGGAGACGATGGTCTCCCCGTCCAGCTCCACCAGCAGGCGCAACACGCCATGGGTGCTGGGATGCTGGGGCCCGACGTTGAGGAGGATGGTCTCCCCGCGCAGGGCGCGCTCGGAGACCAGATGCTTCAGCTGCTCCAGGGTGAACGCCTGAACCTCACCTTCCCGGATGGCCATGGCCGGCCCTCTCATTCCCGCGCGTAGGGTTTGCGGGCGTCGATCTCCCGCCAGTTGAAGGAGAATTGAACCGGCTCCACCACCAGCGGGTGATCCCGCCGCAGGGGATGCCCCTCCCAGTCCTCCGGCAACAGAATGCGGCGCAGGTCGGGGTGGCCCTCGAAGCGGATGCCGAAGAGATCATAGACCTCGCGCTCGTGCCAGTTCGCCGTGGGCCAGATCCCGGTCACCGTAGGGACCACCGGGTCCTCTTCCTCCAGGAAGACCTTCACCCGCAGCCGGAGGTTGTGCGGGAGGGAGTAAAGATGATAGTTCACCGCGAAGCGGGGACGCTCCGGCCAGTAATCCACTGCGCACAGGTCGGACAGGAAATTGAAGCGGCACGCCGGATCATCCCGCAGGAAGCGGCAGATCTCCACCAGGGCCTCCCGGCGGACCACCAGGGTGGTCTCTCCCCGGAACTCGATGACCTCCTGAACCGCCTCGCCGAACCGCGCGCGCACCCGCTCGATCACCTCAGGGATAGGCACCGCCGTCCTCCTCTTCCCAGGGGTCAGGCGACGTCCTGCGCATGGCCGGTGGGAGCCCCTCGATCGCCCATCAGCGGGATCGGCTCCCCCGGCGGATCTTCTCGTGAAGCCGCATGATGCCGTCGATCAGGCCCTCCGGGCGCGGGGGACAGCCGGAGACGTAGACGTCCACGGGGATGATCTCATCCACCCCCTGGACGATGGCGTAGTTGTTGAAGACGCCGCCAGTGGAGGCGCAATCGCCCATGGCGATCACCCACTTGGGCTCGGTCATCTGATCGTAGAGCCGCCGGACCACCGGGGCCATCTTCCGGCTCACCCGCCCGGCCACGATCATGAGATCCGCCTGACGGGGGGAGGCCCGCATGATCTCCATCCCGAAGCGGGAGAGGTCGTAGTGGCTGGCCTGGGTGGCCATCATCTCGATGGCGCAGCAGGCCAGGCCGAAGAGCAGCGGCCACATCGCCCGGGTGCGCCCCCAGGCGGCCACCCACTCCAGGGCCTCCTCCAGGGTGGTCAAAGCCACCCCCATCTCCCCGTTCTTCTGACCCGGCGCCGAAGGGCTGTATCCCGTCAAAGGCTCGCTCACCGCTCCCATTCGAAGGCTCCTTTCCGCCAGGCGTAGACATACCCGATCAGCAGGACCAGGACGAAGAGCCCCATCTCCACAAGGGCCAGGGTCCGCAACGCCCGCACCTGCAGGGCCCAGGGGTAGAAAAAGATGATCTCAATGTCGAAGAGGATAAAAAGCAGGGCGGTGAGGTAAAACTTGACCGGGAAGCGGCGCTGGGCCGGCCCGATGGGGAGCATGCCGGACTCATAGGGGAGATGCTTGCGGCGGCTGGGCCGCTTGGGAGCCAGCAGGGCCGGCGCCACCAGGGCCACGCCCCCGATCCCCAGCCCGATCAGGAGCAACATCCCGATGGGCACATACTCCAGCAACGTCCCCGTCGACATCGATATCCCCCTCGGGAACCTTTTGTTCATTTTACCACAAAGGGAGGGAGCGTCAATCTTTCGTGCGCAGCGGAACAAGATTGGGGGGAGGCTGCAAGCCCCGCACGGGGACTCTGAATTTGAAAGAGGTCCTTCATCCAAAAAATGTCCGCAGCGCCGGGCCGATCAACGCGAACGCCCCGAGGAGGTCCAGGTTTACCCCGGCCTGTCGGAGAAGGGCCAAGGGACTGCCCTCATCCATGACCCGGGCGATCAGGCCGGCGGTCCATGCATACCACCCCGCAGCGCATCGGCATTTGTTTCACCGCTGATCCACCTGCCCGTAAGTGGGGGAACGGGGATCCACATCCACCACCGCCAGGGCATCGGGCCGCCCATCCAGGTTCGGGTTCACCGTCGCCACATCGGCCGGGCGCTCCGGGGGCGCCTGCATGGCGAGCCGAGGGGACGGATAGAAGCTGGGGTCGAGCCCCCGGAGCGCCATCGCTCATCTCTGGAAGGGTTAGGGATTCATGGGAACTTCGCGAAGCCGGCCGGTGCGCACATCATAAACAAAGCCACGGATCGCATCCTTGTGGGGCAGGAAGGGGCTGGCCTGAAGCCGCCGGATGGATTGTCGGACATCCTCCTCCAGATCGGAGAAGGCCTCGAAGGCGAAGGGCGGCCGGAGCCCGATCTCCGCCTGGATGCGATCCTTTAAATCATCATCCCGGAAGTTCAGCATGCCGCAGTCCGTATGATGGATGAGCATGATCTCCCGCGTGCCCAGCAGGCGTTGGGAGATCGTCAGGGAACGGATCACATCCTCCGTGACCACCCCTCCAGCGTTGCGGAGGATGTGCGCCTCCCCCTCCCGCAGGCCCAGGATCCGGTGCACATCGATGCGCGCGTCCATGCAGGTCACGATGGCCAGCCGCCGGGAGGGAGCGGCGGGGAGGTGACCCTGGTCGAAGGAGACCGCGTAGGCCTCGTTGCGGCGCAACAGCTCATCGATCTCGCTCATCTCCATCCCTCCTTTCTGTTTCCTCAGGGAAAGGCCATACCGCATGCAATGGGCTTCGCTCCGGGCTGACATACAGTCTACAGTCAGCCCACCGGGCAATGTTCCCCACAGATGAAACAGCTCATGCAATCCTCTGGATGGCTCGTGATCGCTCGAAACCAGGGGCGTCACCTCGATCCAAAGCAACTCAAGGGGACATCCCCAGCAGGATGCGGGCCTCCTCGCCCTCCCGGTGCACCTCCAGGACCGCATAGCCGTTCCGCTTGGCCCACGCGGTGACGGTGAACTCGTCGGCGTAGCCTTTCACCCACACCGCCACCGCCTCCTCCGGCCCCAGGCCGGCCAGGGCCTGCTGAACCCGCCCGATCGGGGAGTCCGTGCATAGCTCCACCCCGGCCCGCAGATCCACCGTCCGCACCACCCGCACCATGCCCACCTCCCACTACCGAGGAGCAAAGGCTGGGCGGGCGCGCCGGGCGCCCGCCCAGCCCTTCTGTCGTTCAGCGCTCGATGGGAAGCCCCACCGTGTTGCCCCACTCGGACCACGAGCCGTCATAGTTGCGGACGTTGGGATAGCCCAGCAGATGGCGCAACACGAACCAGGTTACCGAGGAGCGCTCTCCGATGCGGCAGTAAGTGATGACCTCCTTGTCCGGGGTGACCCCTGCCTCCTCATAGATCCGGCGCAGGGACTCGGCATCCTTGAAGGTGTCATCGTCGTTGAGGGCCTTCGACCAGGGGATGTTCACCGCGCCGGGGATGTGGCCGCCCCGCTGGGCCGCCTCGTTGGGATACTCCGGCGGAGCGGTGATCTCCCCGGTGAACTCCGCCGGGGAACGCACATCCACCAGGGCCACCCCGCGCTTGCCCAGCACGTTCAGGACGTAGGGCAGATACGCCCGCAGCCGAGCGTCCGGGTCCTGAGCCCGATAGGTGGTTGGGGGATACGAAGGGACTTCCTCGGTGAGCGGGCGTTTCTCCTCGATCCACTTCTTGCGGCCGCCGTTCAGCAACCGCACATCCGCATGGCCGTAATACTTGTAGATCCAGAAGGCGAAGGCCGCGAACCAGTTGCGGAAGTCCCCATAGAGCACCACCGTGGTGTCGTTGGAGATCCCGGCGCGGCTGTTGAGGGCCTCGAAGGCCTCCTTGCTCAGGATGTCCCGCCGCACTGGATCGTTCAGATCCTTCCGCCAGTCGAAGAGCACAGCGCCCGGGATGTGGCCCAGATGATAGGCGCTGGCCGGGTCATAATCCACCTCCACGATCCGCACCTTCGGATCCTGAAGGTGCTGGGCCACCCACTCGGTGTCCACCAAAGCCTGCGGATCCGCATACGTCGCCATGGCAGGTCCCTCCTGAAGCTCAGTTTTTAGAATCAGGCGGGTTGGGAGAACAACTTCTCTATCCCCCTCCCCCCGAAGGGGATCCGTTTTCCCTGTAAAGGGAAGATCACCTTCGCCAGGATGGTCTCTTAGGCCCCCCTTCGGTTCTGCTCTCCGCTCACCCCTGGCGGATTGAAAACGGCAACTGACGACAGGGAGAACAGAACCGGTAGAGGGAGGGAGGTTGGGTTGACCGGAAGCGGAGAAGCGGGGGCAGAGGGAGGTCGGTTCCGCTCAGCGGGGCGCGCGTCCCAAGCGGGCGGCCCCCTTCTGCCCCCGCTCAGGACAGATACAGGTGTTCATCGAGGAGATGAGATCCACCCGCTGCGCGATCCGCAACCGCGGAGCGCCCCTCGCGCCAGCCGGTGGATGCCGGATCCCCATCCGCATCGGCGGCCCACGCCTTCCGGGGTTTGTCCATATATGTAGCACGCGTAGGTTTTTCTGTCAAGTTGTTTGAGCGAAAAGGGGTGCGTCCCATCGGAAGGGGAGGCCAGCCCTGGAAACCCAAAGGGTGGAGGGTCATTTGGGCCGTGCGCAGCGCTGGGAGGGGGGAAGGAGAAAGGAGAATGGAACCCGGCCTGGCAACCGATCCGCTAGGTCACCTAACCTGCCCGATCCTCTGGAGACACACCCCCTGAGCGGCCCGCGTTGACAGATCCGGCCGATTGCGGTAGATTCTTAAGTGACAGGCCCCCATAGCTCAGGCTGGATAGAGCGTTGGCCTCCGGAGCCAAAGGTCGCGGGTTCGAGTCCCGCTGGGGGCTCTGGGCAGGCGGGTCATCCCCTGATGATCCGCCTGTTTTGTTTTTAGGAGAAGCCCCGGCGTCGGGCGATCTCATAGAGGGCGATGGCACCGGCGGCCGCGGCGTTGAGGGAGGCGACCCGTCCTCGCATGGGGAGGTAGATGAGGAAATCGCACGTCCGTCGCACCAGCGGACGGATGCCGGATTCCTCGTTGCCCACCACCAGGGCGATGGGTCCGCTGAGGTCCGCCTGATCGTAACGGATCGCCCGGGGATCCTGTTGCAGACCCACCACCCACACGCCGCGGGCCTTGAGCTGCTCCAGGGCCCGGGCCAGGTTGGTGACCTGGACCACCGGAAGGTGCTCCACCGCGCCGGCCGAGGCGTTGACCACCGCCGGCGTCACCCGGGCGCTGCGATGCTCCGGGAACAGCACGGCATGCACCCCCACCGCCTCCGCCGTCCGCAACAGGGTCCCGAAGTTCTGGGGGTCCTGCAGGCAATCCAGCGCCAGCCAGAAGGGCGGATCCGAACGGCGGGCGCTTTCCGCCCAGGCCTGCTCCAGATCCACATAAGGATAAGGATCCGCCTCGGCGACCACCCCCTGGTGGCCGTCCGCCACGGCGTCCAGCCGCGCCCGGGGGACGCGCAGCACCGGGACGCCTTGGGCCTCGGCCAGAGCGATCAGCTCCTCCAGGATCGGCCGGGGCTGGAGGCCTTCGGCGATGAGCAGCCGGTAAATGCGCCGCCGCCCGGCCCGCAGGGCCTCGTGGACCGCGTGGCGGCCATACAGGAACTCCCGCTGGAAGATCTCCCCGGACCGCTCTTTCATTGCGATCCCTCCGAAGGTTCTCCGGCGGCTTCCGCCGGATCCCAGCCCATGATCCGAAGGGGCCGGCCCAGCCATCGGGCGATCCGCTCCGTCCATCGGAAGAAGGGCGGCATCTCCTCCGGCCTGAGCCTTCGAAAGCCGAACCGGGCGTAAAACGGCTCCAGCTCCGGCCGGCAGATCAGCACCAGGGGCTCCCGGACCCGGGCCAGTTGCGCCCGGACCAGGGCGCTGCCGATGCCCCGGCCCCGCCACGCGGGATCCACCACCAGGGAGGCCAGCTCCCGGCTGCCATCCCGATGCGGGCGGATCTGGACGGCCCCCACCACCCGTCCCTGCACCTCGGCCACCCAGAAACGGGGGATGTGAAGCCCGAAGGGGTTCAGCCGGGCCTCCCGGATCATCCGTCGGATGATGGGTCCGTCCTCCGGCCGGGCCGGGCGCAGGATCCAGTCCTCCATCTGCTTTCTCCTCTGAAGCCGTCCTGATCTTTCTCACCCCAAAGGATTCTACCTGAGGGAGGCCGGCTTGCTTCGCCCTCAGGACCTTTCTGTTCGTGCGTTCCTGGACGGCCCCGGCTTGACATGGGGGTCGGGATCCGCTACGCTAAAGGTGGCGGCCGTGCTCAGGCGGGGAGGTGGCGGTTCCCTGCACCCGAAATCCGCCAGACGCGGGGCCGACATCCCCTTCGAGGGTTAGCGCGGCCCCCTGTGGGGCTCCCTCCCGGCGATGAAGGTCCGGTCCTGCGCGGCGGACCCCGGTGAACCCCGCCAGGCCCGGAAGGGAGCAACGGTAAGCCGTCCCGGTTCGCGCGCCGCAGGGGCGCCGGGCCGGAGCCGAACGAGGGCTCCCCCAGGGGGAGAGGCGGGCTCGACAAGGGGCGCACGGCCGCCCTCGGGAGGCTGCGAACCGGCGACCATGGCCTTTCCGAGATCCTTCCATGGGCCCATCGGCCCGAGTTCCGCCGCTGCACGAATGGACCGCTGGAGGCTTCTCCAATCGATCGCCTGGCTCGGGCTGGGCGCGTTCTGCCTCTGGGGTTACTGGCGCTCCCAACAGACGGTAACCCTCCTCCTGGATGATCGGATCGTTCCCATTAGAACCCATCAACGAACCGTGGCCGGGGTGCTGCGGGAGGCCGGGGTGTCCTTGCGTCCGGAGGACGAGGTCTTCCCGGCCCCGGATCAGGAGATCCGCCCACCGGCCCTCATCCGAGTCCGCCGGGCCCAGCCGGTGTGGATCCGGGTGGAGGGGAGAGGGACGGAGCCCTCCCGGCAGCTCCGGGTTTACACCCTCCATCGGGATCCGGAGGCCATCCTGCGACAGGCGGGGGTGGAGCGGGAGCCCGGGGACGTGTTGTGGGTGGATGGACAACCATGGCCCCTCGGCGCGAAGACCGTGGACGGAGGAGCGCCCCCCGGGGAGATCCGCATCCAGCGAGCGGCCCCTCTGGTCTTGCGCCTGGAGGATGGATCCCGCCGGGTGATCCTGACCACTGCGCCCACCGTGGGGGCTGCCCTCCGGGAGGCGGGCTTCTCCCTGCACCCGGCGGATCGTCTGATCCCGGGTCCCGAAACTATGCTGAACGGCGGGTTGCAGGTGAGCCTCTTTCGCGCCCGTCCCATCACCGTGGAGGCCGACGGCCGCGTCCAGGTGGTGCATACCACCGCCCGGACCGTTCGGGATCTGTTGTGGGAGCTCGGGCTCACCCTGCACGGCCAGGATCGGGTGATCCCGGAGGAAGGGGCGGCCCTGCAAGGCGGAGAGACGGTGCGGGTGATCCGGGTGCGGGAGGACTTTGAGATCGAGGAGAGCCCGATCCCCTTCCGCACGGTCTGGGAGCCGGACCCGAACCTGGAGCTGGACACGTGGGTGCAGAAGGCCCCGGGGCGGAACGGATTGCTGCAGCGACGGATCCGCGTCCGGTATGAGAACGGCCAGGCGGTGGCCCGGGAGGTGGTGGATGAGACGGTGGTCCGGCCACCGGAGCCCCGGGTGTGGGTCTATGGGACGAAGATCGTGGTGCGCACCCTGGAAACCCCGGAGGGCCCGGTGGAATACTGGCGGCGGATCCGAATGCTGGCCACCTCTTACAGCGCCTCCACCGCAGGGGTTCATCCCTCCGCCCCCTACTTCGGGCGGACACGGACCGGGCTGCCCATGCAACGGGGGATCGTGGCCGTGGACCCGCGGGTCATCCGCCTGGGGTGGCGGGTGTATGTGCCGGGCTATGGGATCGGCCTGGCGGCCGACACCGGCGGGGGGATCATCGGCCGCCGCATCGACCTGGGTTACAACGATGAGGATCTGGTCCTCTGGTATCGATGGGTGGACGTGTATCTGCTGACGCCGGTGCCGCCTCCGGAATCCATCCCCTATGTGTTGCCGGACTGGCCCTCCCCGCCTCCATGAGCGTCCGGATGCCTCCTCCGCCTCCGATGCCCTGGCCCCGCTATCTGAAAGCCCACGGCCTGTATCCTCGCAAGGGGCTGGGCCAGCATTTCCTCATCGAGGAGTCTTTCCTGGCCCGTATCGCCGATGCGGCGGAGCTGGAGGCCGGGGAGTGGGCGCTGGAGATCGGGGCGGGCCCCGGCACCCTCACCCGACATCTGGCCCTTCGGGCCGCTCACGTGGTGGCGGTGGAGATCGACACCCGCTTCCTCCCGCTCCTGCAGGAGATCCTGGCCCCTTACTCCAACATCACCGTCATCCCGGGGGATATCCTGGCCCTGGATCCGGGGGCGCTGGTGCAGGGCCACCCCTATCGGGTGATCGGGAACATCCCTTACTACATCACATCAGCGATCCTGCGCCACGTGATGGAAGCCTCCCCCCGTCCCCGCCGGGTGGTTCTCACCGTTCAGCACGAGGTGGCCCGGCGGATCACGGCCGGGCCGGGCGCGATGAGCCTGCTGGCAGTGAGCGTGCAGGTGTATGGGCGTCCCCGCGTGGTGGCGCGCATCCCGGCGGGGGCCTTCTGGCCCCGCCCCGAGGTGGATTCGGCCGTCGTCGTGATCGATCCCTACGAGCGGCCGGCGGTGGACCTTGGGGATCCGGACTGGTTCTTCGAGGTGGTCCGGGCGGGGTTCCAGCAGCGCCGCAAGCAGCTCCACAACGCCCTGTCCCACGGCCTGGGGCTTCCGGATGAAGCGGTGCGGGAGGCCCTGACCCGGGCGGGGGTCGACCCCGCCCGCCGGGCGGAGACCCTCTCCCTGGAGGAGTGGGCGGCCCTCAGCGCGGCCCTCCGTCCCCTCCGGAGGCTCGCCCAGGAGGGCCGCGCTTTGCCCGCCGAGGAGGCATGAATCGTCGAGAGTTGCTCAGCGTCGTCGGCGGCGGGACCGGGTGTAGAAGGGCAGCAGCAGGCTCATGGCCGTCTGGAGGAGCTGGCGGCGGGCCCGCAGGGCCATCACTTTGGCCTGGCGCACCGGCTCCAGGCGGTTGAGGTCCGGCAGGGAGAGGGGCAGGCGCACCGGCCAGTTCTCCACCGGGATCGGCCGGTCCTCCGCCCGCACCCCGTAGCGCACCACCGCCCCGGCCCAGGTCAGCCCGGCCCCGAACCCGATGAGCAGGAGGTTATCCCCCTCCCGGATCCGCCCCTGGGCCATGGCCTCGGCGAAGGCGATGGGGATGGAGGCCGCCGAGGTGTTCCCGTAGCGGTCCAGGTTGAGGAACACCTTCTCCATCGGGAAGCCGAGCTCCCGACAGGCGGCCTCGATGATCCGCTCATTGGCTTGGTGCGGGATCATCAGGTCGATCTCATCGGGGGCCAGGCCGCTGCGGGCGATGGCCTCGATGGCGACCTTCCCCAGCACCCGGGTGGCGAACTTGAACACCTCCCGGCCGTTCATGCGCAATAGATGCCCCTTGCGCCGGATGGTCTCCTCGGTGATGACGTGGTTGGTGGAGATGCCGGGCACGATCAGGTGCTCTGCCCCCGAGCCATCGGATCCGAGAACGAAGGAGAGCACCCCGGTGGGCAGCTCGCTGGCCTGCAGGACCATGGCCCCGGCCCCGTCGCCGAAGAGCACGGCCGTGTTGCGGTCGCTCCAATCGATGTTGCGGCTGATGATCTCCGCGCCGATGACCAGGATGTTGCGCATCAGCCCGGCGGCGATGAAGGCGTGGGCCACCGCCAGGCCATACATGAAGCCGGTGCACCCGGCGCCCAGGGTGAAGGCCCCGCAACGGGCGTTGAGCTTGTGCTGAATGATGGATGAGACCGGGGGGATTACATAATCGGGCGTGGAGGTGGCCACGATGATCAGATCGAGATCCTGGGGCAGGACGCCCGCGCGGGCCATCGCCTCCCGCGCCGCGGCCACCGAAAGGTCTGACATCGTCTCGCCGGGACCGGCGATCCGCCGCTCCCGAATCCCGGTGCGGGTGAGGATCCATTCCTCCGTGGTATGCAGCTGCTGGGCCAGCTCGGCGCTGGTCAGCGCCTTCCGGGGGACCGCCATCCCCCATCCGGCGATCCGGCTATACCATGGCATCGCTCCCTCCTTTCGGACTGGGATCCGAATAGGCTCTCCTCACCTATTCAGCGGGAGGGCCGAGCGGACCGGCTGCCGTCGGCGATAGGCCCACAGCCCCACCGCGGCCGTTCCCAGGGCCACCCCGAGCCACCAGAGGGGGATGGCCGGGGTGGAGGGCCTCCGGCGGGGAGCCTGCCGGGCCTCCGCCATCAGGCGCTCATACAGCGAGGCCACCCAGGTCGGCCGCGGCTCCACCGGCCGCAGGGCGTCCGCCAGCTGCTCTGCCAGCTGGAAGAGCGCGCGGTCCCGAGGGGAGAACGCCACCGGAGGGAGCGGATACGCCGCTTCCCCCCGCAGCCCCTGTTGCAGACGCGCAGCATGCCACTCCAGCCACTCTGCGAGATCCGGCATGATGTCCTCCGGGAAGGGATTCAGGGCTCCCGCAGCAGCTCCTTCCGGAGCGCCTCCAGGGTGCGGTGATACAGCACCCGGATCGCCCCCTCGGTCCGCCCCATGATCCGGGCGATCTCGGCGTTGGAAAGTCCCTCGACGAACTTGAGGATCAGCAGCTGCTGGCGATCCGGGGGCAGGCGCCGCAGGGCCCGAAGCAGCCGCTCCCGTTCCTCCTGACGCTCCACCAGGGCTTCCACCCGATCCGGGGCCCGCTCGTGCCCGTTCTCGGAGAGCGGGACCACCGGGCGCCGGCGGCGGTCCCGATGCCAGTTGGCCACCAGGTTGTGAGCGATGCGGAAGAGCCAGGCGGCGAAGGGCAGCCCTCTTTCCTGGAACCGGGGCAGGTGCTGCAAGGCCTGCAGGAAGACCCGGCTGGTGAGATCTTCCGCTTCCTCCGGATCGCCGGTGCGGTAGAAGATGTAGTTGTAAATCGAGCGCACGTGACGCAGGTAGAGCTCCCCGAAGGCTTCGGGATCCCGTCGGGCCTGCTCCACCAGCCTCCGCTCCTCGTCCCGGGATCCTGCGGGAGAGCGACGAGTGGCCATGGTCCCCCACGATCGTTCCCAAGCGGATCGGGAGCTGCGCCGTTCGTCCCGCCACCCCTCCTTTCTGGAACGGCCCAGCTCCCGTGGATTTGTCGCATCAAGGCACTCTAAGTATACCCGAAAGTGGGGGGAGGGGCGCATCTCCGCTCGGAGGACGCACATGGACGCCGCGCGTGTCGTCGAGGTCATCCGGCAGGAATCCGTGCTCATCGATCGGGCGGGGCTGGTTTCGCTCTACGGAGAGGTGCTCCGGCTGGCCGGGCTGGGGGTGGGGGGGATGCTCTACCAGGCCGGACGGCAGGCCGGGCTGCGGGGGGCCCAGCTCCTTCAGGAACGGCTGGGCCTGCAGGGAGAGGATCTGGTGGAGGCAGGCCGCATCGCCTTCGAGGCCGCCCAGTGGGGGGAGGCGCGCTGGCAGCGGGAGGATGCCACCATCCGGGTGGAGGTGACCCATTCCGTCCTCGCCGAGGGGCTCCGGCCCCAGCGAAAGCCGGTCTGTCACCCCCTGGCAGGATACATCGCCGGCTTCCTGGAGGTCGCCCTGGGGCGCCCGGTCCGCGTTCGGGGGATCGCCTGCGCGGCCGTGGAGGGCGAGACCTGTCAATTTGTGGCGGAAGCGGAACGGTGAGCGCGCTTCGGAGGGGATCGATGTTCTCGGCGGTGCGCCCTGCCACCCGGGCCGATCGGAGCGCTATCCTGCATCTGGTCCGGGAGCATCGGCGGGCTCAAATGACGCTGGACTGGTGGTCCCTGGAGGAATGGCTGGAAGCCCCGACCGCCTGGGTGGTGGAGCGGATGGGCCGGGTGATCGCCTTCTGGCTGGGCATCCAGGTGGACAGCCCGGTGGCGTGGCTGCGGGTGGCGGCGGTGGCTGACGGCGAGGACGCGCCCCAGCTGTTCCGACAGCTCTGGCCCTCCATGGCCCGGGCCCTGGCGGCCCAGGGGGCAACGGAGGCCGTCGGGATGGCCTATGGGGAATGGCTGGAGTCTGTCTATCCGGCAGCCGGCTTCACCCGCCGCACGGTGGTGATCACCCTGCGGAAGGACGACTGGCGGATCCCGGAGCTCCCGGCCGTCCCCGTTCGCGTCCGTTGGGCGATGCTGGAGGACATCCCACGGATCGCGGCGGTGGATCGCCAGGCCTTCGAGCCCCTCTGGTGGTATGGCCCCACCATCCTGACCCGCGCCTGGCATCAGGTGCCCTACTTCATCGTGGCGGAGGCGGAGGGAGAGATCATCGGCTACGCCTTCGCCGACCTCTATGGCATGCACGGACATATCGTCCGCCTGGCGGTCCACCCGGCCCATCAGGGCCGGTCCGTGGGGGCGCGCTTGCTGGCGGAGAGCCTGCGGTATCTGATCGACCTGGGGGCTTATCCCATCACCCTCAACACGCAGGTCGAGAACCGGATCTCCCAGGCCCTCTACCGGCGGTTCGGTTTCCACCCCACCGGGCAGGAGGTCTCCATCTGGAGTTGCGCGCTCCGGTGATTCGGAGGGAAGCCCTCGCCGCTTATTCTTCCTTCAGCAGGCCCTTCTGGATCATGTAGCGGACCAGCTGGGCGCGGGTTCGCAGGCCCAGTTTCTCCATCCCGCGAGCCCGGTAGGTCTCCACGGTTTTGACGCTCAGGCCCAGGCGCTCGGCGATCTCCTGGTTGGTGTGCCCGATGGCCACCATGCGGAGCACCTGGCGCTCCCGCTCGCTCAGGCTCTCCCATGGCTCCGGGGTCTCCGGGATCTGCGGGGCAGGGATCAGATCCTCCAGGAGCGCGCGGGTCATCGCGGGGTGGATGTAGAGGTCGCCCCGCGCCACCGCGCGGATCGCTGTGATCAGCTCCTCATCGGTGGCGCGCTTGATGATGTAACCGGCGGCGCCCTCGGCCAGGGCCTGCCGCAGGTATGCTTCGTCCTCGTGCATCGTCAGGATCAGCACCCGCGCCTCCGGCACCTGCCGGCGCAGCAGGGCGAGGGCTTGCAAACCGGGCATGCCCGGCATGGTGAGGTCCAGCAGGATGACGTCCGGGCGGATCGCCTCTGCCTGGCGCAGGGTTTGCCAGCCATCCTCCGCCTCTCCGACGACCTCGATGTCCGGTTGGGCGCTGAGGAGCAGCCGGAGGCCGGCCCGGAACACAGCGTGGTCGTCCGCGATCAGCACCCGGATCATGAGTCCTCCAGCGGAACGCGGAGATAGATGGTGGTGCCCTGGCCCGGCGCCGATTCGATGGCCAGGGAGCCTCCCACCAGCTGGGCCCGTTCCCGCATCCCGTAGATCCCGAGGCGGTTGCCGGGCTCCTCCCGAAGCACGCGATCGACGTCGAAGCCGCAGCCGTCATCCTCCACGATCACGGAGAGCAGACGGGGGGAGGCCTGGAGGAGGACGCTGATCCGCTGGCAACCGGCGTATTTGGCGGCGTTGGTCAGGGCCTCCTGCACGATGCGGTAGACGGCAGTCTCGATGGCCGGGGGGATGCGGCGGCCATCCAGGCCGATCACCTGCATCTCCACTTCGATCCCGAAGCGCTCGCGGTAGTCCCGGATGTAGCGCTCCAGGGCTGCCACCAAGCCCAGATCATCCAGCACCGAGGGCCGCAGCTCGAAAGCCAGGCGCCGCACACGGTTGAGCGTCTCATCGACCAGCCGATACATGTCCTGGAGCCGGGAGCGCATGGTCTCGGGGTCGAGGGCTTGCTCGATGTTCCGCAGCCCCACGCGCAGCGAGGCCAGGGCCTGCCCGGTCTCGTCGTGCAGCTCCCGGGCGATCCGCCGGCGCTCCTCCTCCTGCGCCTCAATGATCCGCTGGATATAGAAGGCCCGCATGCGCTCCTGCTGGGCCAGCTCTTCCACCATCGCGTTGAACGCCTGGGCCAGGGCCCCGATCTCATCCTTGGCCCACACGACCGCCCGGGCGGTGAAATCCCGCCGGGCCACCCGCTCGGTCATCGCCACCAGGCCCCGGATGGGACGGACGATCAGATGGGTGAGGAACAGGGCGATGCCGATGCTGAGGGCGGACACGGCCACGGTGGTCAGCAGCAACCGCACGGTCAACGCGTCGACAGCGGCGCGCACCCCTGTGTCCCGCAGCCCCAGGCGTAACACCCCCGCCTGTCCCCGGAAGACCGGGACCGCGATGTCCCAGATCACCCCCTCCGGCGTGCGCAGCGGCTGGAGATGGTAGGACGCCCCCGGCGGGAGAGGATGCGCCTCGACCAGCCCCACCGGGAACTCCGGCCCGATCCCGAACGTGTGAGCCAGGACCTCCCCCTCCGGGGAGAGGGCGAAGGCATAGCGCAGCTCGGGGTTGTGATCCACCGCATCCTGCAACAGCCGCTGAAGCCCCATCAGGTCGTTGATCAGGATCAGGTCCGTGCTCCGCGCCGCCAGGTCGCTGGCCATCGCGATCCCCCAGTCCTGGGTGCGGGCGACCAGCACATGGTAGAGGGCGTAGCGGACCTGCAGGATGGTGGTGAGGCCGAAGAGCACCGTTCCGCCCAGGACGATGCCCAGGATTTTGGTCCGCACGCTGACCCCGCCCGCGATCTCCCAGAACCGCTCCCGTGCCTGATGAAGGAATTGCCATCGCATCTTCCACTCCCTTCGGTTTGCCGATGGCTGTTCCATAGAAGCAGGATGATCGCATCCTCAACCGGCCATCTCCATCGCCAGGGCGAGAGCCCCCAGCAGCCCGGCCCGTTCCCCCAGCGCCGGGGGCAGCACATACGTCTCCAGGTCCCCCTCCAGGGCCGGTGCCGGGAGATACCGGTTCAGCAGCGCCTGCATCCGCCCTCGGACCCGCGGGAGTAGCCCCGGATGCTGGGCGACGCCCCCGCCGAGGAGGATGCGCTGCGGCGTCAGGATGCACAGGATGTTCACCAGGCCCAGGGCCAGATACTCCGCCTCCAGCTCCCACGCGGGATGATCCGGCGGCAGGACCTCCGGAGGCTGCCCCCAGCGGGCCGCCATCGCCGGTCCGGAGGCCAGGCCCTCCAGGCAGTCCCCGTGGAACGGACACACCCCGGGGAAGGGGTCCCGCTCCCGGTCATGGGGGATCCGGATGTGACCCATCTCCGGATGCCATACCCCGTGGAGCATCCGGCCGTGGACGATGGCGCCGCCCCCGATGCCGGTGCCCACCGTCAGATAAACGAAAGTGTGCAGGCCCTGCGCGGCCCCCCAGCGCCCCTCCCCCAGCGCCGCCGCCTGGACGTCGGTCGTCAGGCCGATGGGAACCTCGAAGGCCTCCCGAAAAGGCCGCAGGAGGTTCACCCCGGACCACCCCGGCTTGGGGGTGGTAGGGATCGTGCCGAAGGTGGGCGACCCGGGATCCAGGTCCAGCGGGCCGAAGGAGCCGATCCCGATGGCCTTCAGTGTTTTGGCGAAGGGCCGGAAGAAAGCGATCACCCGGGCCAGGGTTTCCTCCGGGGTCGTGGTCGGGATGCGCAGGGTGGCCTCCAGGTGATCCGGCCCGGTGCCCACCGCGCAGAGGAATTTGGTGCCGCCGGCCTCCACCGCGCCGTAAAGGGACATCCCGGGGTCCCCTCCGCAGATGGTTTCGGAATCCCGGTTCCGGGCCCTGGGCGCTTCTCAAGGAAAACGTGGGATGCGGGCGTTTTCGACGGCCTGGCGGAGGCGCCGGAGCGCCGCTTCGGCCCCGTCAGGGGCCTCGAAGATGGAAGCCCCGGCCACCAGGACCGTGGCCCCTGCTTCCACCAGGTCGGAAGCGTTCTCCGGCCCCACTCCGCCGTCGACCTCCAGCTCGATGGGTCGGTCGAGGGCGTCGATCATCCGCCGGGCCCGGCGCACCTTCTCCCGCATACGTTCGATGAACGCCTGGCCGCCGAACCCGGGGTTCACGGTCATGATCAGCACCTGATCCACGTCCGGCAGGATCTCCTCCAGGGCGCTCAGGGGAGTGGCCGGGTTCAGGGCCACGCCCGCCCGCAGCCCCAGCCTCCGGATCCCCTGGATCACCCGGTGCAGGTGGGGGCAGGCCTCCACGTGGACGATGAGGCGGTCGGCGCCGGCCTGGGCGAAGGCCTCGAGATACCGCTCCGGGGCCTCGATCATCAGATGGACGTCGAGGGGCAACGAGGTGATCCGCCGCAGGGCCGCCACGATGGGCATCCCGAAGGTCAGGTTGGGCACGAAATGGCCGTCCATCACATCGACGTGGATCCAGTCAGCTCCCGCCCGGGCCACCGCCTCGACCTCCCGGGCCAGGCAGCGGAGATCGGCGGAGAGGATGGAGGGCGCGATCTTCACCTCCCTCATGCCTGGGCCTCCTGAAGCATGGGACGCACGATCCGCGGACGCCGGCCGACGACTTCAGCCCGGAGCTGACCGCATCCGGCCGCCACATCGATCCCCCGGCGCACCCGGACGGTGCAGGGGATCCCCGCCTTCTCCAGGATACGACGGAAGGCTTCCACCCGTTCGGGCGGGGAGGCCTCCCCGGGGAAGTCCGGGGTGGGGTTCAGAGGGATCAGGTTCACGTGGGCCAGCATCCCCCGGATGCGTTCGACCAGGGCGTATGCCTGCTCCGGCGTGTCGTTGACCCCTCGGATCATCACCCACTCGAAGGTCACCCGCCGCCGGGTCTGCTCGATATAATCCCGCACGGCCGCCATCAGGGCGTTCAGAGGATAGACCCGGTTGATCGGGACCAGCCGGTCGCGCAGCTCGTCCGTGGCGGCGTGCAGGGAGATCGCGAGGTTGATCTGCCAGCCTTCCCGGGCGAACCGCCGGATGCCCGGGACGATCCCCACGGTGGAGACGGTGATGCGGCGCTGGCCCAGGCCCATGCCTTCCGGATGGATGAGCAAGCGCAGGGCTTTGGCGGTGTGCGCGTAATTGGCGAAGGGCTCGCCCATCCCCATGAACACCACATGGGTCAGCCGCTCGCCATGGGCGGACAGCCAGCGGGCGACCCAGAGGACCTGCTCCACGATCTCCCCGGGGGTGAGGTTGCGCAGCAGGCCCATCTGGCCGGTGGCGCAGAAGGGGCAGCCCATGGCGCACCCAGCCTGGGTGGAGACACAGGCCGTGCGCCGATCGGTGTATTCCATCAAAACCGCCTCCACGTTCACCCCATCCGGCAAGGCGAACAGCCACTTGCGGGTCCATCCATCCCGGGAGACCCGCTCCGCGACGGGCCGGAGGGCCGAGAGCGTGAAAGCCTCCGTCAGGCGCTCCCGCAGCGCCTTCGGCAGATCCGTCATGGCCTCAAAGTCCGTTGCCCCGCGCCGGTAAACCCAGTGCCAAATCTGGCGCGCCCGATAGGAGGGCTCGCCCCACGCGGCCAGCGTCTCCTCCAGCTCTTCCAGGGAAAGATCCAGCAAGAACCGCATCCGCCTCCACCCGTGTGATATCCTTCTCGCTTCATCCTACCCAGAAGGGCTCTAAAGGAGCAAATTTGCTGTGCATGGAAGGGTCTATCCATAAACGCACGAACGGGAGCGGAAAAGAGGCGCTGTTCCGCCAGGTGGCGATCGACCCGGAGGCCCCTACCCTGGTCTGGCCGAATGGGGCGGACTTCGATCCCAAGGCGCTCTATGATTGGCCGAAGTATGTCGAGGGCCTGAAGCCACGGGCATTGCGGTGGGCCGTCTCGTGGACACGGGCGCGCTGAGCCGGCCCGAGGGGCCAGGGCCTGTTCCGCATGCGCCTCGCCTTTCCCCCCGAGTCCCCACGACCCGCTCGTTTCCGGCCTTCCCGGATTTGAGTTAAACTATCTTCAAAGCGTGGAGCCTGAGCGCAGAGAGGTGAGCGATGACAAAGGACGCGCGGCTGAAGGCGCTGGAGACGGCGGTGCTGACGCTGACCAAGCGGTTTGGGGAAGGGACGATCATGCGCCTGGGGGAGGCCGCCCAGCAGCCGGTGGAGGTCATCCCCACCGGATCCCTGGCCCTGGATCTCGCCCTGGGGGTCGGCGGGATCCCCCGCGGGCGGATCACAGAGATCTATGGCCCGGAGGCCTCCGGGAAGACCACCCTCTGCCTTCATGTGATCGCGGAGGCCCAGAAGCGAGGGGGGATCGCGGCCTTCATCGACATGGAGCACGCCCTGGACCCTCAATACGCCCAACGGTGCGGCGTGGACGTGGACAACCTCTACATCGCCCAGCCGGACACCGGGGAGCAGGCCCTGGAGATCGCGGAGACGTTGATTCGCAGCGGAGCGGTGGACGTCGTGGTGGTGGACTCGGTGGCCGCGTTGGTGCCGCGGGCGGAGATCGAGGGGGAGATGGGCGACGCCCACGTGGGGCTTCAGGCCCGCTTGATGAGCCAGGCCCTGCGCAAGCTCGCCGGGGCCATCCGCCAGTCCAACACCGCCATGCTCTTCACCAACCAGCTCCGGATGAAGATCGGCACCATGTTCGGCAACCCGGAGACCACCACGGGCGGCATGGCTCTGAAGTTCTACGCCTCCGTCCGCCTGGAGATCCGCCGCCTGCAGAACCTCAAGGCCGGCGGCGAGATCATCGGGAGCCGGGTTCGGGTCCGGGTGACCAAGAACAAGGTGGCCCCACCCTTCCGGGAGGCCGAGTTCGACATCCTCTACAATGAGGGGATCAGCAAAGCGGGGGATATCCTGGATCTGGCGACTGAGCTCGGGCTGATCACCAAGCGGGGCACTTTCTTCATGTATGGGGACACCCGCCTGGGCCAGGGGCGGGAGAACGCCCGGGAGTTCCTGAAGGCCCACCCCGAGCTGATGGAGGAGCTGGAGCAACGGATCCGGGAGAACGCCGCCCGCGCCGCCTCCCTGAAACGCCTGGGGGTGAGCGCGGAGGCGCCCGAGGAGGCGGCGCCGATCCCGGAGCTGGAGTGAGCGGCCTCCCGCTTCCCCCTTCCCATGGGCGGTCGGATCACGCGGCTTCAGGCTTTAAAGAGCGGCCGGGTAGCGGTGTATCTGGACGGCCGCCGGGCCTTCGTCCTGACGGCCCTGGAGGCCGCCCGGCTGCGGCCGGGCCAGGTGCTCTCCGACGAGGAGATCGCTCAGCTGCAGGAGCGGGATCGTCTGGAACAGGCCCACGAAGCCGCCCTCCGGTTCCTGAGCTACCGCCCGCGGAGCGAACGGGAGGTCGGCGATTATCTCCGCCAGAAAGGATTTGACGCCGCCACGGTGGAGGCGGAACTCGAGCGGCTCCGTCGGGCCGGGCTGGTGGATGATTACGCCTTCGCCCGGTTCTGGGTGGAGAACCGAACCGCCTTCCGGCCACGGGGTCGGCGAGCCTTGCAGGCGGAGCTCCAACGCAAGGGCGTCCCCCCCGACGTCATCCGGGAGGTCCTCCGAGAGAGCGCCCCGGATGAACGGTCGCTGGCCCTGCGACTGGCCCGGGAGCGAGCCCGACGTCTGCAAGGCCTGGACCCCCGGACCCTCCGGCGGCGGCTGGCCGGCTACCTGAGCCGTCGGGGGTTCGACGGGGAACTGGTGATGGAAGTCCTTCGCGCTCTGGATATCGAAAGCGAGGAGGAAGAAGCGCCGGAAGGGTAGGCGGGAACCCCCGCGGCCCGCCGGATCCGGACAGGGGGAACATCCCCCTCTCGTTAGATCCTTTCCATCACAGGATCGGCCATGGAGCAAATCATCTGGATCCCGCTCGCCGTGATTGGGTTGATCGGCGGCGGTGCGCTGGGATGGTTCCTGGGAAAGCAACAGGTTCGGGGACAGCTCCGCAGGGAGATCGAGGCCGCTCAACAGGAAGCGCAGCGTCTGGTGGAGGAGGCCAAACAGCAGGCCGCTCAGCTCCTGCTTCAGGCAAAGGACGAGTCCCTGCGCTTGCGGGAGGCCACCGAGGCCGAGCTTCGCAAGTGGCGGGCCGATCTCCGCAAGGAGGAGGAGCGGCTGCGCCACCGGCGGGAGGAGCTCGACCGCCGGGCTGAGCGTCTGGAGAAGCAGGAGCGTCGCCTGAACGAGCGACAGGCGGAGCTGGAACGGCAGGCCGCGCAGCTGCAGGCCGCCGTCGCCCGGCTGGAGGAGGAACGCCGGGCGGCCTTGGAGCAGGTCGCCGGGATGACCGCCGAGCAGGCCCGTCAGGTCCTGCTGGAGATGGTCGAGAAGGAAGCCCGGGAGGACATGGCCCGCCTCTACCGGCAGATCGAGGCCGAGGCCCGGCTCCAGGCCGAGGAACGCGCCCGGGAGATCATCGCCACGGCCATCCAGCGCATCGCCAGCGAACAGGTCGCTGAGCTGACCGTCTCGGTGGTGCCCCTGCCCAACGACGAGATGAAGGGGCGCATCATCGGGCGGAACGGCCGTAACATCCGAGCTCTGGAGAAGATCACCGGAGTTGAGATCATCGTGGATGACACCCCCGAGGCCATCACCCTCTCCTCCCATGATCCGGTGCGCCGGGAGGTCGCCCGCATCGCCCTCACCCGCCTCATCCAGGATGGGCGGATCCATCCGGCGCGGATCGAGAAGGTGGTGGCCGAGGCCCGCGAGGAGGTGGAGCGGATCATCTGGGAGGAGGGGCAGCAGGCCGCCGCCGCCGCCGGCGTCACCGGCCTGCACCCCGAGCTCATCCGTCTCCTCGGGCGCCTGAAGTTCCGCACCAGCTACGGCCAGAACCAGCTGCACCACGCGGTGGAGGTGGCCTGGCTGGCCGGCATGATCGCCGCCGAGCTGGGGGCGGACGTGCGGATCGCCCGCATGGGCGGGCTGCTGCACGACATCGGCAAGGCGGTGGATCACCAGGTGGAGGGCACCCACGCCCTGATCGGGGCGGAGCTGGCCCGCCGCTACGGCGTGCCCCCCAAGGTGGTCAACTGCATCGCCAGCCATCACCACGAGGTGCCCCAGGAGTGCATCGAGGCGGTGATCGTGGAGGCCGCCGACGCCATCTCCGGTGCCCGGCCCGGCGCCCGCCGGGAGACCCTCGAGATGTATCTCAAGCGGATCCAGGAGCTGGAGAACCTGGCCCGCTCCTACCCGGGCGTCGCCGAATGCTACGCCATCCAGGCCGGGCGGGAGATCCGCATCATCGTCAAGCCGGAGGAGGTGGACGACCTGGCCATCATCCGGATGTCCCGGGAGATCGCCCGCAAGATCGAGGAGACCATGCAATACCCGGGCCAGATCAAGGTCACCGTGATCCGGGAGACCCGGGCGGTGGAGATCGCCCGCTGAGCCCGGGCCGCGCCGGAGGGATCTTCCAGGATCTGCCGCGCTCTGGATCTCAGCCGGAAAGGAGTGTGCGCGTATGGCCAAGAAACGACGGGTTCGCACAACCCCTGTGGCCCCGCGGGGCGCCCCAGCGCCCGCGCCCGCGCGAGAGGCCGTGCCCTCGCCGGCGGCTCCCCCGCCGTCCCGCCGGCCGACCTCCAGCCTGTCCAATTACGACTACAGCTACGTGCGGCGGGATCTGCGCCGCATCGGCGTCCTGGCCGGGGTGCTCCTCGGCGCCCAGATCGCCCTCGCCTTCCTTCTGCCTCATCTGTTGAGGTGAGCGCCATGGCCCGACGCGCTCCCGCTTTCCCCGTGCCGTCCCGGAGCCGCCGGCGCCCTCGCCCGGTGCGCCGGGACGGCTTCCTCAAAACAAGCCTGGACAACGGCCTCACCGTGGTGCTGAAGGAGCAGCATCACGCGCCGGTGGTGACCTTCTGGATCTGGTATCGGGTGGGCAGCCGGGATGAGCCCACCGGCCTCACCGGCATCTCTCACTGGGTGGAGCACATGCTCTTCAAGGGCACCCCCACTTACCCCAAGGGGACCCTGGATCGCCTGATCTCCCGGGAAGGTGGGGCCTGGAACGGGATGACCTGGCTGGATTTCACCACCTATTTTGAAACGCTGCCCTCAGACCGCTGGACCATCGCCCCGGAGATCGAAGCGGATCGGATGACGAAGGCCCTGTTCCATCCCAAAGAGGTAGAGGCCGAGCGCACCGTCATCCTCTCCGAGCGCCACGGCTACGAGAACAACCCCCTTTTCCTGCTCAGCGAGCAGGTCCAGGCGCTGGCCTTCCAGGCCCATCCCTACGGCCACGAGGTCATCGGATGGCCCGGAGACCTGCAGACCATGACCCGGGAGGACCTCTACCGCCATTACCGGACTTACTACGCGCCCAACAACGCGGTGGTCGTGGCCGTGGGGGATTTCCGCATCCCGGAGGCGCTGCGCGTCATCGAACGCGCCTTCGGGCGCATCCGTCCCGTCCCCGAGATCCCCCGGCTGCGGGTCCAGGAGCCGCCTCCCCGCGGGGAGCGTCGGACGGTCCTTGAGGGAGAGGGGAACACGGCCTATCTGGAGATCGCCTATCTCATCCCCGAGGCCACCCACCCGGATTTCCTGCCCCTGGTGGTTCTGAACGCGGTGTTCACGGGAACCGGATCCCTGAGCTTCAGTGGGGGGACTTCCAACAAGACCTCCCGGCTTTACCGGGCTCTGGTGGAGCGCGGGATCGCGGCCGACATCGAGGGCTCCTTGATCCCAACGGTGGAGCCTTTCCTGTATCGTCTGACCGCCACCCTCCAGCCCGGGCGTCATCCCCAGGAGGCCGAGGCCGTGATCGATGCGGAGATCGACCGGCTCCAGACGGAACCCCTCCGCCCGGAGGAGTTCGAGAAGGCTCTGAAACAGGCCCGCGCCGATTTCGCCTATAGCAGCGAGTCGGTCACCAACCAGGGTTTCTGGTATGGCTGGAGCGAGATCTTCGCGGATTACACCTGGTTCGAAGGCTATCTGGACCGTCTCAAACAGGTGACCCCCGAGGATGTCCAGCGCGTCGCCCGCGCCTATCTGGTCCGCTCCCGGCGGACGGTCGGATGGTATCTGCCGACCCGCCGGGCTGCGTCGTGATGCCGACGTGGAGGGAGCGCGATGATCGTGATCCTCGGCCTGGGCCCCGGAGATCCCCGCTACTGGACCCGCGAGGCGCTGGAGGTGCTTCAGGGGATCCGGGAGATCTATGTGCGGACCCGCCGGCATCCGGCGGTGGCCGCCTTGCCCCCGCATCTCATCGTCCACGATTTCGACGCGGTCTATGCGGAGGCGGAGACCCTGGAGGCGGTCTACGAGCGGATCGCCCGGACCATCGTCGAGCTGGGCCGGCGGCCGGAGGGGGTTTGCTACGCCGTGCCGGGCTCCCCCTTCGTTGGGGAGGCCACGGTGGCTCGGATCCGGGCGCTGGCCGCCGAAGCCGGCCTCCCCGTTCGCATCGTCCACGGCCTCAGCTTCATCGAGGTGGCCCTGGAGCTCCTCGGGCTGGACGCGCTGGACGGCTTGCAGATCGCGGATGCCTTTGAGCTGGCCGAGCGTTACCATCCCCCCCTGAACCCTGACCGTCCCGCCCTCATCGCCCAGCTGGACAGCCGGACGGTGGCGGCGGATGTGAAGCTGACCCTGATGAATCAGTATCCCCCGGATCATCCGGTCACCCTCCTGGACGCGGCCGGGCTGCCGGAAGCCCGGGTCCTTACCTTCCCGCTTTATGCCCTGGACCACCGTTCGGATTTCACGCCCCTGACGGCGCTCTATGTGCCGCCCCTGGCCCGACCCGGGGCCTTTGAGACGTTCCAGGACACCATCGCCCATCTGCGCTCCCCGGAGGGTTGCCCCTGGGACCGGGAGCAAACCCATCAGAGCTTGCGCGCCAACCTGCTGGAGGAGGCCTACGAGGTCCTGGAGGCCCTGGACGCCGATGACCCGGCCCGCCTGAAGGAGGAGCTGGGGGATCTGCTCCTCCAGGTGGTCTTCCACAGCCAGATCGCCGTGGAGAGCGGGGAGTTCTCCATGGCCGAGGTCATCGCCCACGTCAACGAGAAGATCCGCCGCCGGCATCCCCATGTGTTCGGAGACGTGAAAGTCAGCGGCGTCCGCCAGGTCCTGGAGAACTGGGAGCAGATCAAGCAACGGGAGAAGGCGGGGCGGGGAGCGGAGACCTCCGCCCTGGATGGGGTACCGAAGGGCCTGCCGGCCCTGGCCCAGGCGGCCGCCTACGGGGAGCGGGCCGCTCGCCTGAAGTTCGACTGGTCCGACGCGGAGGGGGTGCTGGAGAAAATCGGGGAGGAGCTTCGGGAGATCGCCAGCGCGGCGGACTCTGCGCGTCGCGCGGAGGAGTTCGGGGACCTGCTCTTCACCCTGGCTCAGCTCGCCCGCCACTGGGGGATCGATCCGGAGGCAGCCCTCCGGGAGGCCAACGCCCGCTTCGCCCGCCGATTCCGCCGCATGGAAGCGCTGGCCGCTGCGGCCGGCCGTCGCCTCCAGGATCTCTCCCCTGAAGAGATGGATGCGTTGTGGAATCAGGCGAAGGCGGAGGAAGCTCCAGCTGTGCGAGCCTGGCCTGAAGGGGGAGACAAGGCTCCGTAACGATCGGCGTCCGTCCATGCCCGCGCGATGGGTTACCGTCTATAACGCCGAAGGTCGTCCCCTGGCCCGGCTGCGGCTATGCCGCTCCCTGGCGTGTCGCGGGCGCGGGCTGATGTTCCGACGCGCTCTGGATGAGGAGGATGGGCTGTTCTTTGTGTTCCCCCGCGCCGGACGCTGGGAGACCGCCATCCATATGTTTTTCGTCTTTTTCCCGATCGCAGCGATCTGGTTGGATGAAGAAGGGCGCATCGTCCATGCCGTCGAGGCCCGTCCCTTCCGGGTGTATCTCCCTCCGCGCCCGGCCCGCTATCTGATCGAAGGATCGGTCCGTCTGCTCCGGGAGGCCCATGTGGGGGAGGTGTGGACATGGCGCGAGGACGATGGGGCATCGTAGCGGGGCTGATGCTGGCGCTGGCCCTGCTTCGGATCCAGCCGGCCTTCGCCCAGGAGCCCGTCCGCTACACGGTCCAACCCGGGGATACGCTCACTCGCATTGCGGCGCGCTTCGGCACCACGGTGGAAGCCCTGGCGGAGGCCAACCATCTGGTCAATCCCAACCTGATCTATGTGGGCCAGGTCCTGCTCATCCCGGCCTCCACCGCCTCCCCCTCGCCCTCCGGTCGGGTTCATGCGGTGCAACCCGGGGAAACCCTTTACCGCATCGCCCTGCGTTACGGCACCACGGTGGAACGGCTGATGGCCCTGAACGGCCTTCGCAACCCCCACCGGATCTTCGTCGGGCAGCTCCTCCGGATCCCCGAGGAGGCCCCTGGGACGCCGGCCGCCTGGCCGGCACCCTTCCAAGACATCCGGCTCGGTCCGGCGCCGGCGGTGCAGGGACGGGTCTTTCCGGTGCGGGTGCGGCTTTCCCAGCCGGCTACCCTGGAGGCGCGCTTCCTGGGCATCGCCTTTCCGCTGGCTCCCACCCCGGAGGGCGGGGAGGGCTTGATCGCGGTGCCCGCCATGCAGGCCCCAGGGGTCTATTCCCTGGGGGTGACCGCCCGCACTTCGGACGGCCGGACGGTGCAGGTGAGCCTTCCGGTTCAGGTGGTGGCTGGTCCCTACGGTCGAGAGGCCATCCGCCTGCCGCCCGATCGCCAGGGTCTGCTGGACCCCGAGCTGCTCCGTGTGGAGCGGGAGAAGGTGCTGGCGGCCTGCACGCCCTTTGAACCGGAACGGCGCTGGCAGGGACCCTTCCGGTATCCGGTGGCCCGGCCGGAGGTGACCTCCGAGTTCGGTACCCGTCGCTCGTATAATGGGGGTCCTTACTCCAGCTATCACGAGGGGCTGGACCTGCGAGGGAGCGCTGGAACGCCGGTTTATGCCCCGGCAGACGGCCTGGTGGCCCTGGCGGAGGCGTTGGTGGTGCGGGGCAACGCGGTGATCCTGCGCCACGGATGGGGTATATGCAGCGGCTACTGGCATCTCCAGGCCGTAGCGGTGCGGGAGGGTCAGACGGTGAAGGCAGGGGATCTCCTGGGCTATGTGGGGAACACCGGCCTCTCCACCGGGGCCCACCTCCACTGGGAGATCCGGGTGCGGGGGATCCCGGTTGACCCCCGACAGTGGGTGGAGGGACCCCTGCCGTAGCGTGGTGGGAGGGGTGAGATCAGGACGATGGCCCCAGGGGTTTGCCCTCCGAGAGGGACCAGAGGGCGGGGGGGACGAGCATCCCCTGCCGCCCGATGAGCAGCCCGACCCGCGCCCGCTGTGCCGCCTCCAGGGCCCGATGATCCAGGGCCC